>Ga0214542_1000169_pt1 | contig 99184 bp, 57 predicted proteins | sample CNSS1metaG_FD_160096 | JGI IMG/M metagenome (GOLD analysis project Ga0214542, IMG submission 160096) | Root nodule microbial communities from cowpea collected in UCLA plant growth center, Los Angeles, California, USA - CNSS1 | ecosystem: Host-associated > Plants > Roots > Nodule | place: USA... | reverse complement strand
AGCAGGACTACGAGCGGGGAGGTTCGTAGAGGCAGGACCACGAGCGGGCAGGTTCGTGTGAGCATCAGATTCCCGAGTCCAAGGCTAACCAATTGTATGACTTGAAGACTGTTAAGTCTTGGGGTTAAGGTCTTGGCCAAGATTTATAGATAATGATTAAGATGGGTAAATGAACTATCTTGTGGTTATATTCTTGTTATTTTATTTTTCTCAACTCACCCTTTCTGTTTGTGTGTGGCGATGATCGTGTAATTCGTTACACGGGAGCAGATGTTGATGCAGGTGGTGCTGAGGATGTTCAAATTGCGGAGTGAGGGGCTAGCATGGGAGTAGCGCTAGGGTTTTGATGAATTGTAATTTATGCTTAAATGCAAATTTTGGGAACTTGTAATGAATTATGAACCAGTTATGAGTTTTGGCGCGAAAACTTAATGAAATAAATTTTTCCCGCGTTGGGAATTTTATCGAGATGATTATTTAATGTAAATATTTATTTTAATATTTATTTTTTAAGTAATATTCCCTAGGGATGTTACAAATTTTACTCTAATGCTCATAGATTATTCTATCTTTTCTTTCTCTTGATAGGACAATGTTTCAAAACTTCAATATTTTCTCTCGTATTCTTCTTCTTGTCATCATCACCTAGCTCTTGGTACTTATAGTTGTGTTGTGCCATTTCACCATTGATGCATATTCAATTGAGAATATCTTTAATATCTTTTTCTTTGTTCTTTTAGAAGTTCTTGATATTTCATTCACAATATATTGCTTCTTGTGAATTATCACTTCTTTCCTTTTCAACCATTCAACAATTTTAATTTCAAATATAATGCGTAGTGGCTTCAATCCTCTGGAGATTCCCTTGTAGTCTTTGATTTACAAAGTCTTTCTTTTTCTCGTGATTGATTGATAAATATTTGACAATATTAGCAATCTTCAATTAGAGAATATTCCCTTTAATACCAGTTCAATCAAATATTCAATAAGCATTTATAGTTTCTTCAATTAGAATATCTTTTAATAATGTTGAGCCTTGTTGCGTAATCTTCATAGTTTGACAATATGATAATCTCTTAATTAATATCAACGTTCATATTTATTTGATCAAAGTAAACTTGATCTTTACATCACCTTGTGATTTGATACTTCTCTTTAAGGCTTATTTGACACTGACTTGTCTAAGGCATGTCTTTGCTTTACACATGTAGTCATTCTTCCATTGTAGTCATCTAATGGAAGTACTCGTCTAATATGGATATTCAACATTCAACTTCATGAGTTGACTTTGACTCATCTAGCTTTGATACTTGTCTATTGCCTTTGTGTACTTGCTTTGACTTGTCTAACACTTTTACTTAACTCGTCTACTCTTATGGGACTCTAATGCTTTGCCTCATTATATTAATATTCCTGGTTAGCGATCTTGTCAATTGAGTTGACCGAGTCTGCATTGTTGGAGTTGTTTAGTGACTTTAGTCATCTAACACCTTAGTACTCTAATGCCTTGAGTCGTTTAATCTAGCGTTTGACCCATCTATTCAACACTTTGATTGAGCTCGTCTATGCTTCACTATATTTCATGTTTGTTTCAAACTTTAAGCTTCATACTTCTTTGTGCTACTTGTGCCTTTGCTATCCATGACAAATTGAAGTCTGAAGCAAACACAAATGAAAGATGAAGGTTAAAGTCTAAAGAAAACACAAATGAAAGTGAAACCTAGACAAGCTCGATCAAACGTGCAAGTTAGAAGAGTCACAAGCTATTAGACGATAAAGGTCATTAGACGCATTCCACTGTGCAGACTATGTTGAACTTAGTTGACAAGATAATTGACCAAACGAGTCAATGTGATAAAATAAGGAATTAGACTCCTACAAGTAGTAGAAAATTCAAAGAAAAGCGTTAGGCGAGTTAACATAAGCACACAAAGACACTAAATGAGTATCAATGCTAGACAAGTCAAAGTCAACTCACTAAGTTGAATATTGTATATCCCTATTAGAAGAGTATTTCCTTTAGAAGACTCCAATGGAAGAATGACTAGATGAGTTAAATGATGACAAGCATTATATGAGTTAAGTTTATATGGCACGAAAGAGAAATATCGAATCACAAGGTGATATGATGATCAAGCCTGAATTGATCAAAGAAATTTGAACGTTGAAATTAACGATCAAATCAATCAAGAGATTATTATATTAGCAAGCTATGAAAATTGCGTAGCAAGACTTAACATTATTAAAATATATTCTAATTGAAGATTTGATGGAAGATTTGATCTGAAGAAATATCAAAGATGATTGATCATATAAAAGGAAACATTCTCTGATTGAATATTTGTAAATGTTGTCATATATTTACCAACCAATCACAAGAAAAAGAAAGACTCTATAGATCAAAGACTGCAAAAGAATCTCCAGAAGATTGAAGCCACAACATATTATATTTGAAATTCAAATTGTTGAATGGCTAAAAAAAGAAAGAAGTGATAGCTCACAAGAAGCAATATACTCTGAATGTAATATCAAGAACTTCCAAATGAAGAAAAAAAATAAGATATTGAAGATATGCTCAATTAAATATGCATCAACAGTCAAGTGCCATAATGCGACTATATGTACTAAGACTTAGATGAAGAAGAGAGGAAGGATAACAAGAGAGAAAATACATAACTACTGAAATAATGTCAAATCAATTCTTCAAGAGAAAAGAAAAGAGAGATACTATATGAGCATTAGAGTCATATTCAATTTTGTATAAAGTCATATTAGGTTGGTGATACACATTGTAATATCCTTCACCAAGTGAAGTTATACCATGTGAACATGATTGTACTCCACTGTGTGAGAGATTATTTTGATCATTGTAATAGAGAGTTATATATCTTAGGAGGAAATTGAGAATGATGTCTAAAGAGGTTTATACTTGTATTTCCTTAAAATGGTTAAACTTTTGATACCTATAGAGCTTAATACTCGTTGTAACCTAGAAAGGTTGATAATCGTGCTAGTCAAGGGTTTTCATTAGTGAACTTCTTTAGCATGTTACTTAAGAGACTAGACGTAGCGTCAATGGAGGTGAACCATTATAAATATTTGTGAGCATTCTTCTCTACCTTACTTCTTATTTTTATTTTATCTAGAATAGTATGTTAGCACAAAATAATTTTAAAATGTCTACTAGCTTTATTCATTCCCTATTCTAGAGCCACCTTGCACCAATAAATGTAACCTAGAGGGGTTTGTGTACTTGTGTAACTTGGAGAGTCTGGTGTGCTTGTTATAATCATTTCTTTGATTAGTGGAACCTCTTGTGTTTAAAGGAGAATTGGACGTAACCTAAGGTTTGGGGTGAATCAATATAAAATTTGTTGTGTGTTTGATCTATTTTGATACAAGACGTTGTAGTTTTAAGTTGTGCAAGAAATTATTTAAGGCTTTATTCAACACTCCTTCTAGGGCATGTTATTCTTTCAGAAATACCTAACTTTCTATTTTCTAAAAGTTAGCATATGAGGCATGTATCCAGTCCTTGTATCATAATTTGCATGGAATAAAAGTTTGACCAAGAGAGCTCTAACCCATTTTGAGTGCTCTAACCAACTGAGCTACAACCCCATTTTGTTTATTTTATCAATTGTTATAATTATCTAGGATCTTCCATAACAAAGGAGGTGGATGAACTTTCTGAAGGACTATGACTTTGAGTTATCCTACCACCCTGGAAAAACAAAATGTTGTAGACGTGTTAAGTAAAAAATCATTACACATATAGCCATAATGGTGAAAGAATGATAATTGGTGTTAGAGTTCAAAAAATAAAATTTAGCAATGGATGTACATCTTAAAAGCTTAGTTTTAAATGCTTTGAAGATTGGTAAGAAATTTTCAATCAGAAGTGCTAAATAAATGAGTGATAAGTTGGACCAGAGGACTCAAGGTGTTAGATGACCTAAGAGTACTAAGCTGTTAGACGACTAAGGTCACCATATGCTTCCAACAGTGTAGACTCATTGAACTCAGATGAAAAGATCATTGAATAGATGAGTAAACGTAATGAGGCAAAGCATTAAACTCCTACAAGCAATAGACAAGTCAAAGCAAAGCGTTCGACGAGCCAATATATTCACTAAAGGAGTATTAATGCTAGACAAGTCAAAGTCAACTCATGAAGCTAAATGTTGAATATCTATATTAAACTTGTACTTCCATTATACGACTCCACTCTAATGGAAGAATGACTAAGTTAAATGAAGACATGCATTAGACGAGTCAATTTCAGATAGCACAAAAAGAGAAATATCAAATCACAAGGTGATATGAAGATCAAGTCTCTGAATTGATCAAAGAAATTTGAATGTTGAAATAAATGATCAAATCAATTAAGAGAATTGCTATGAAATAATCAAAATTATTTGAAGATATTTTGATTCAAGAATTGATTGAAGTTATAATCTAAAGAATATGACAGATGATTGGATATCTATAAAAGGAAATTATCTCTGATTGAAGATCCCTAATGCTATCATATCTTTACAAATCAATCACGAGAAAGGGAAAGACTATACATATCAAAGATTGTAAGAGAATCTCCAAAAGATTCACTAACACAAAAAAGACTTATAACTTCTGTCCAGAAAAAGTCCCACGTTAAAAATGACCGGTGACATTTTTGTAAATTATTTGACTTTTTTAACGTCTACCCATTCCCACACAGACGTAATTTAACGTCTGACCCACAGTACCCCGACGTTATGTAAAAATTAACGTTTGAGCTCTCTGCCACCGACTTAATTTAACGTCTGACTCACTCTGCCCCGACTTAATTTAACGTCTGACCCCCTCTGCACCGATGTTAAGTAACGTCTGACCACGCAGCCCCGACGTCAATTTTTGGGTTTTCTCTGCGTGAAATGCAGAAACCCTAACTATTTCATCGTGCCACCAATTTTTCGTGAAGCTTCTCTGTCAGCGACCACCATTCCGAGCTCCTTCAGGTAATTTTTGAACGTTTTTCACCAGCAAACTTGTTGGGATTTGATTATGGATTGATTTTAGGTGTTTTGAACCAAATATTTGTTGTTATTTGTAAAATTAGACTAATTGTATTTGATTTTTTAATATTATTGTTGCATTAATTTTTATTTTATGTATGTATATTTATTATGGATTCATTGTGGACCAAGGTTGATCTTCCATCTATGGATTCATTGAACCTCAAACCATTCAACCTTCGGGAAACTCACATGACCCACATCAAACTTTATTTGCAAACATGGATGGTTGAGTCAAATAGAGAGATCTACTTTGCGCCATACATTGATGCGTATGTGTTTTTTCTAGTAATATTTTATGAAGTATTATTAATTATTTCTGCTAAGTACTTGTGATTGATGGTAGGTATCATTGGCAACTATGTGTCATCATTCCAAGACAATTCACGGTTGTATGGTTTTATTTATGCCATAGGAAGATTTGACCTGCTTTGAAAAACATGTTACAAGAGTAAGTATGATTTTTTTTTTCAATCCTAACCTATGTATCTACTTAGTTATAAAAAGTAACATATGTTTTATGTTTCCAAAATTTCATTAGAATTGTGAGTAAGCCTAGAGGCCAACTTAAAGTATTATATCCAAAGGTTAGAACTCATTTATTTTAAAGTTATTAATTTATGTATGTCAACTTACTGTATGTCAACTTATGACTTTGGTATGTGTTTATTTTATTTGTAATTTTTCGTGTAACAAGCAAAAAGATTCATGGGAATTGTGTATATTAGTTTAGAATATATGTTAAAACTTAAGTGTTATTAGATATAATTGTAACTTCAGAATTGTGCTGAAATTATTATGAAACTGTTCTGGGAATTTGCTGATTTTTAGGTGTGGGAATGTTGTAAAAACAATCAAATTTAAAAAAAAACAGAGCAGTTTGACGTCTGGTGGTGCTCTGACAGACGTTATTTAACGTCTGAGATTACTATGGCCGATGTTATTTAACATCTGTCAGAGCCCAACAGAAGTCAAATTGCTTTGTTTTTTGGCTCCATTTAGCGCGAAAATTGACGTCTGCTGCTTTTGGCCCTGACGTTGGATAACATCGGACCCCTATTGCCCCGACGTTAAGTGACGTCTGTTTTGTTTTTTGACGTTATTTTGACGTCACCTAGTACGACGTCAATGTTTGGGTAGACATCAAAGGTCGAAAATATCGGACGTTAAAAGACTTTTTTGTGTTAGTGATTGAAGCTACAATTTGAAATTCAAATTGTTGAATGACTAAAAAGAAAAGAAGTGATAATCCACAGGAAGTAATACACTCCAAATGCAATATCAAGAACTTCTAAATAAAGAAAGAAGAAAATATTAAAGATAATCCTCAATTGAATATACATCAATGGTCAAATGGAATAATGCAACCAAGATCTAGATGATAAGAAAAGAAGAATGCAAGAGAAAAGTTAGAAGTGTTGATACATTGTCATATATATTTTTGAAGAGGAAAGAAAGAGAGAATACTCTGTGAGCGTTAGAGTCAAATTCATTTTTGAATAGAGTGATATTCTAGTGAGTGATACACATTGTAATATCTTTCATAAAGTGAAGTATAACTTGTGAGTATGATTGTACTCTCTTGCATGAAAGATTATTTTGATCATTATAATTGTGAGTTCTTTATCTTAGGGGAAGATTGAGGAGGATACCTTGAGAGGTTAAACTCATTATAAACTGGAGAGGTTTATATTGGTAATTTCTAGGGCGGGTTGAACTCATAATACCTTGAGAGGTTAATACTCGTTGTACCTTTGAGAGGTTAATACTCGTGCTAGTCAATAGATTTATAGTGAACTTCTTAAGCAGGTTGCTTAAGAGACTAAACATATATAGTCTGAGATGAAGGTGTAGTATAAATCCTTGTATGTATTGTACAATATTTATTCAACCCCCTTCTAAAGCCACCTTTTGCGAGGCGTCAAGTAACAAAATGAAAAAGGTGGGAATTAGGAATTTTATCGAGACACTAATGGACTTATCAAGTTCAAAAATAAAATGTTCATTCCTCAATAGAGGAGTTAAGGAAAATGATATTGGAATTCTAATACCATCAAGCTCCAACCTAAAATGGTCACATGTTTAACCCTCATTACAAGCTACAACTCGTAAAGGGCCCTCAACAAGTCATCTCCTCAAGGCCTTCTTCCAAAGTTGTGTAGAATCACTCATCACAACCCAAACTCTGCACGCATCACCACTTGGCGCATCTCCAGTGTAGCTAGGCGAGACTTGGTTCTGGACCGCCGGGCGGGTACCACACGTCGCTAGGCGCCACACACTTCTAGAACTCTGTTTGACAGTGGTCGCTTAGTGGAACCATCCTCACCATTGGGTACCGTGCGATTTTTAGTGGTCTCCGTTTGGCCACTATCACCTAGCCGCCAGGTGCCATACAAGTAGCGTTAGTACTACTGGTTTTTGGCACTTTGGACAGGTCCCCAATGGACCCAATCAATACCAATGCAATCCAAAACATTAACCACACTTATGCAGTCATATTAGCATGACTGAATCACAATTCAACACACTCATACATCTAATGAATTCACGATTTGAGATCATTCCATTACTTAAATGTTAATAGAATTCACTACACACATATTCCTTTACCAAGTAAAACATGTCCTATTGATTTCCAACCAACAGAACAATTTGCATATACATAAAATGCTCCAAAAAAATACTATTACAACACCACTGTCCAAATAAAACATCCCTTTACTCCCTTTAAATCAAATTATCATATGGTCATCTTTAGGTCCTCACATTGCATACATGTATTTCCTTCCCAATACTCTCTGCCCCATTACTCGATATTATTCACATAAAATTACATATAACCCCCAAAACACCCAACACGAATCCGAAATAGAGTGCACATCTGCACTGATGTGTTGCCTAGTGACAGTTCATGTATTGTTAGGCGGTGCATGTAATTTTGGGCACTTTCCAAATTTTCCTCCACCTGTACGAATCCTAAATTCCCAATTACTCGTTCCTATCATGCAATTTCCCCAGAAAATTATACGATTGGGTTTCCCGCTTTTATACATATTCCAATTAACTCAATAACCCTCTCTTACCACAATTATCAAATAGAATATTGATTTCCAATCAATCTTAAGTCCAATCATGAACCCTCACCCCATCCATGCCACTACTCATACAATTATCATTAAGAAATTCTCTCGCATACATTTAAACACATGAAAATTCACACAATCATACATATGGATCCAATTCAGGTTTCCCAAACATCTAAGAAACCCCGAGAAACCAGCAAACTGGGCAATCCAATTCGCATCGCTTGGTGGATAGCAGATAGCCGCCAGGCGGGTCATAGGAAACCTAGAAAATGGGTTCTGGAAGCATGAGTCGCTAGGCAGGTCTTTGAATGCTGCCAGGTGGTTTTTAGAAAATTCCAGAAATATGAACAATTTACCCAAATTTGGTAGAATCTAAGGACCACATGCATTTTATTCAATCTAGAATCATATAATTAAACACAAAACAAAAAGTACAACTCCCCTAACCTAGACTCCTTTGTTCAATTAGCACCGTCCTAAAGTTCTTTAGTGATAGCAATGTGTCCCACTTCCTTGGCTCCTACTATTTCCCACTCCAATTGCCTCCAAATTTTCTCTCAACTACCTTTTCCTGTGCAGATTATTTGTGTATAACAAAAGGTCTTCCTTTCTCCTTATTTCCCCTCTTATTCTCACTTTCCCAACGCTTACTTTAATTCACTTAGTGAAAAAACGAAAATGATTAAAATTGGGTTTAATGCTCCTTCACGAGCCATTACTAGATGTTTTTACGGCCCTCCCAGTTGCCCCTTATGACGGTTAGGGTTTCTGAGTTCTTCCTCAGTGCATCCAAAAATAATTCAAGTAAAAAGGAACCTATTTTGCATCAATCAACGATCAAACACACATCCACACATTTACCAAGCCAATGCACAACCATTCAACCAATTCATGTTTCATGGTAATTCATACTTATCTATGCTTTTATCCTTCTGCTCTGTGATCAAGCATACATGCAAAACAATAAAACAATTAAATTAACACACAATTGGCATCCACAAGACTCAAACCCAAGTCTTCTCATAATAGTCAAGTACTCTTAACCATTTGATCTAATATTATCCCTTGTCTTCTCTCTCTACATTAATTAACTTAGGGATTTCCGACCTCGCATTAATTAAATAAACATTTATTTATTTATTTTTCTCGGATCTTACAAGAGCCAAGAGATAAATGCATCTCAATTAATTTAGATTTATAATGATATCTTCTCTTGGTGAATAAGTTTAATGGAGAAAGTTATGATGTTTATAAGCTTTTGGAGAAAATTCCTAAAGGTAAAGTGAATTAAGGTAAGGAAGACTATTTTAAATTATTGTTCTTAGAATTATTGAAACTAATTTGGATAGTTTGCAATGAAATGGTGTTAATCATGTTTTGTTAGTTTTACATTTTAAAAGAGGTTGATATGTTCAAATTGAGCAATACTAGCTATAACAGGAAAATTATGTCTTATGTAAGACCCATTTTTTTCAACCATAATGTTTAAGGGCCTACCCCAGTCTGATGGGCCTAAGGCTGGCCATAGGGTGTCCAAAGCCCCTAAACTAGCCTAGCACCCTCATTTGCTGCCACTTTTCAGGAAAACACTTTTCCTTCCCTCTCTTAGAATAGCACCCACACTCTGCTAGGATTTAGCCCTTGAATCTCATCAAGTTAGCTCAACATCATTTTCTGCTCCACGTAAGTCAGTTTTCAACTCATGCTATTTCTCCTTCAACTTATTCTTCATGGTTCCAACTAGAGTTCGTCTTGATAAACTCGTTTAAATATGTTCCACTATTTTTCTAGCTCTTGAATCTGCCCCTAGAGCTATTGTGCTCCGCTGTTTAGTGTCGGGGTCTGTTACAAGCTCTTTCCAGGTAAGGGAAGCTAGGGTTTCGTGTTTTATATTCATTTTTTCTGTATTGGGTTTTGTTCTGCATTTTTTGTGGTTGTGTAGTGTTCACGATGGAATGAGTATGCATTGGTTGTTGTTTTGGATGTATATATGGTTTTGCAGGCTTGGCATACTGAGTGAGAACTGCTATTCTTGCCCAAGCGAGCTCGTCTCACTTAGGCGAGAGTAGCAGAAGCTCGCCCAGGAGTTTTACTCGAGCACTCGCTCAAGCGAGATGGCCTCGCCTAAGCGAGCGTTTGCAAAACCTCCCAGGGCCTCTGTTCGCGGTCTCGCCTAAGCGAGAGTCTGTAGCTTAAGTGAGACCAATCCTCTCGCTTTAGCGAGGGTTCTTAGCTTGAGCGAGACCTGATGCAAATCACACTATTTTCTCACCTGATTGTTATTGATTGTATGATTGGCTAGTTTGCTCTATTTAAAGTATGAAGTATGTGAATACGCATGAAAACTCTGATGTTATGGGCTGGATTAATGAGTTTGGTATGAATTGGCATGAAACAAGAATGGGATGGTTGGTTATAAATGTAATATGGAATTGGTATGTATATTGGCTTTATGTTGGTTGGAGAAGCATGATTTTGGTGTGGTCAGGATGTAATTCCACGATGGTTCCGTGGTGGTGCCTCATTTGGTCAGGACGTAATTCCATGAATTTCTAGTTGAGATCTCATGGTGGTGCCGCATTGGTTAGGACGTAATTCCACTATGGTTGCGTGGTGACGCCTTATTGGTCAAGACGTAATTCCATGATCCCTGTTAGTGGGAGCTTATGGTGGTGCCTCATGCTTAGGACTTAATTCCACGAAGTTCGTGGTGGTGCCTCATTATATAATTTAGTAAGGATTCAAGTAAGGATTGCATCCTGACACTCTAAAGGGTCAGTTAGTCTCACGTAGAGCGTATTGACTCAAGTGGTGAGAGTAGCAGGAGGCCTTAGATATTTGAAGGCTAACCTTGTGAGTGGTAGGGTGAAACCCATTGGCAATTGGCTCTGTAGAGTAGTAGAGGCCACCACAAGTGCAAGCATCTAGTGAATCCGACTAATTATATGTATCTGGATAAGTTGTGTCTTGAGTCTTAGTGTATTGTTTGCGAGTCATCACATGATTGGTTGATATATGTATATTTGACTATGAAGTTGTATGCAATTGTATGATAAAACGTTTTTCCACCCTAGCTTACCCTTTCTGCTTGTTTGTATTTTCTATATGTGGTTTTCTCTTTTTGCGATCATCAATTTATTGATGTGAACAGATGTGAGAACCCCTCGTGGTCGTCAGGGTGATTGAGACTCCGCTGCTTAGCTCTGGGTTGGATCTCGCTTCTTCGAATTCTCTTTTCGGGATGTAGCCCATGTACTACATTGTTTCTTTGAGCTTTCATGTTGAATACTGTCAAACTTTTATCCTGTTTGTGTTGGCATCGTGGTGTGCCTAGTTTGCTTCTAAGTATTCTGGGATAACTGTAAGGAGTAGCTTTTATACTCCATGACTTTGCTTCTTATATTATTCTGAGTGACATTTCATTTAATTAAGGTTATTATTTAAATGGGTGGTACATCTTATATGTGGTATTTAGTGCATTTGAAATTTCTTTGAATGGGTGGAATGGTTATTTTAGGGAAATGATGGATAATTTCTAGTTTTACATAATTCACTTGACATATGAAATTCCGCTATAGATTCAATCGATGAATCTTGACCCTAAAGTAATAAGATCATTTCCTATTTAAAATTACTCGATTAATGGATCTCACTCAATGAATTTATTTGTTTTAAAATGATACGTTTTTTAATTTTATGGGTTGAAATTACTAGAAATTTTTATACATATGTTATATATGAGTATTGAGATATATGTTGATAATTAAATATTTAATGCATGATATGTTAGAATTTGATTAGTTAAGTGGTATACCTAGGATGATATGTTGACTCCATATGTTGTTTGTAGTATTAAACACATGAGTCTACAAAATAAAAGGAGATATCTTTTGGTTTACTTATGGTGTGAATCATGTAGATTAATACATCAAGTTATAAAAAACTACAATTATTACTTGAACTTACCTTAGCTTGTATGGCTGAGATTCATGTGTGTATCAAAAGTGCTTAGAATGGTCAAGTATTAATTTCCAATAAGACATACTTAATATAAGTTTTTTAGAAAATGTTTGTCTATCTCACGTCTAATTTGAGCTTAGATTCGCCAGTTGATATAGAGTGTTTTAAAATCAACCAAATAGAGTCTATTATATTTATGATATACTAAGTTAAGATTATTCATATATTGATCTTAATATTTGATAGTTTACTTTTTCTGTTTATTGTATGACTTTTAGATGTGATTTAAATAAGTTAATATTAGAGTTTTTGAAAATTCTAGTTATATATATGTTCGACAATTTATAACGATATTGACATATATATTTAAAGAATTGAATTCTTAATATATACTATGTTATATAGTAATATTATTTTGGGTTTTACATAATGAAATTTATTTTGCTATGTTATCGTTAGACATACTTTTTGTGAATAAATTATTTAATTGCAAGTTAAGATAATATTTTTTTTATTAAATATTATATTATAATTATTATAAACTTTGACATCTTAGTTAGTTTATATCATTTGTCATCACATAATTATATTATTAAAAAAAAACAAGTACATGACCGTGAGAGACCAAACCAAAACCATATTCAAAAGATAAAAACTAAACATCTTACAAAAAGTACACAAATTCAAAATTCATAACTATTATGAAGAAAACAATTAAACTAATAAGAATAAGAACGGTGTTAAACTAATTGACTCAAACCACTCATTAATCCCAAAACTAACAAGTTTACATCAGCATACCAAGATGGGGAAGATGGTATACTAGTATGTCAGCTGAAAGATATTGAGATAATGGTAATTTGGGATTGTCACTATTAAAATAGTTTCTTTTTTTCTTTGTGCATAAATAAAGGGAATAGTATGTCACTAGTGTCCCTTAGCATTAAAGGAGTTATTTAATATAAAGTTTGAAAGAATGTGGGGTTATGCTGTTTTTAAGGACATGATGCAAAAGGAAGAGCAAGAATCGAATCTAAAACTTTTTGCATCCAGCAGTTCTATTCTATTAAGTCAATATCATTCACTTGTGAATAAAGTTACTTTCTTTTATATAATAGATGTTCCCATCCCCAAACACTACACCAAAGTATATTGCTTCAGCATGGAATCCTTCTTTTCAAACATATTATTCTCAATATCTTGTTTTTTGGTTTGTGGATGAATCTTCATCGTTTCAACTCCATCAATCGTTAGTATTGTCTTCCTAAAAGCTCCATTATGGGATTTTATTCTTTCTTTCATTGTTAATCTTAGATTATTCACACGCATCATAATATATTTTTGTATTGTGTTTTGGTTTTATATTTCTAAATATATTCTACGAAAAAGATTTGAGAATTTCTTTGAAACAAGGAAAAAAGTCTTTTATTAGTGTTAATTTTTGAAAGGGATATCTTATCGAATTATCTAAATTTTTAGTTTGCTAGATCCGTAGATAAAAAATCCACTTTTTACGATTAGGATATTCATTCAAATATAAAAATCCAATCTTGAAACACAGAATACCCCTTTTCGAAAACAATTCCCGAGATGAGAAAATAAAAGATAAAAAATGCTTGATGAATTTATTGAGAATATGTTCCACTATTTGATTCTTGTTTTGAAAATTAAAAAACGTAAGAGAAGATTATGTTTAGAAATAGATTTTTTATTTCTTAATATTTTTTTGTAATTTTTGAAAACAGTTTTGAAGCATGGACTTAGGATCATCTGTTCATTCTGAAAAATATTTTTATTATTAATAGCTAGATTTGAGTAACAGTATTAATGAAAATGAAATATTAGGAAGAGAAACATTATAGGTTGAGATTCCTTTGGGAAGGAAACTAATGGAATTGGAATATGTCTTTCAACACAAGAAATTGCAATATGGAAAAAATAATTGGCTAATTGTTTTTAACCTAAATATATAATATTCCAAATGTTTCCATTAAGTATGCTAATGTAAGAAAAAAATACCATTCCCCTGCCATTTAATCCGCATAATATATTCTTTAACATTTGCTTTACATATTGTATTTATTAAGCTTTATTAGAGATGTAAGACCCTCTTTATTCCTGTTTAATATTTAAGGTTGTCCTAGTTAGTTGGGCTTAAGGCTGATCCATAGGGAGTCCAAAAATCCTAAACTAGGACGTAATTCCATGATGGTTGCATGGTGGTGCCTCTTGGTTAGGACGTAATTCCATGACCTTTGTTAGTGGGAGCTCATGGTGGTGCCTCATACTTAGGACGTAATTCCACGAAGTTTGTGGTGGTGCCTCATTATATAATTTAGTAAGGATTCAAGTAAGGACTGCATCCTGACACTCTAAAGAGTCAGTTAGTCTCACGTAGAGCGTACTGACTCAAGTGGTGAGAGTAGCAGGAGGCCCTAGTCTTTTGCAGGATAATGACCTTAGATGTTTGAAGGCTAACCTTGTGAGTGGTAGGGTGAAACCCATTGGCAATTGGCTTTGCAGAGCAGTAGAGGCCGCCACAAGTGCAAACATCCGGTGAATCCGACTAATTATATGTATCCAAATAAGTCGTGTCTTGAGTCTTAGTGTCTTGTTTGAGAGTCTTCACATGCTCGGTTGATGTATGTATCTTTGGCTATAAAATTTATGCAATGACATGCTAAATCGTTTTCTATTCTAGCTTACCCCTTTTTGCTTGTTTGTATGTTCTATGTGTGGTTTTCTCTTTTTGCGATGATCATCAATTTATTCATGTGAGTAGATGTGAGAACTCCCAGTGGTCACCAAGGTGATGGAGTTTCTGCTGCTTAGTTCGTCTTGGGTCGGATTTCGTTGTTCCGAGTTTTCTTTTAGGGCTGTAGCCCATGTATCGTCTGCTCCTTGAGCATTTATGTTGAATATTGTCGATCTTTTACTCTATTTTGTTATTGGCATCGTGGTGTTCCTCAATATTTCATTCTAAGTACCTTGGATATTTGTAAGGAGTGACATTATACTTTGCAACTTTACTCTTTATTTTATCCTGTGTGATGTTTCATTTAATTAAGCTTGTTTATTAAATGGGACGTGACATTTATGGTATCAGAGTGGTCGTTCCTTAGAGTCTATGGACTTGTGTGTCTGCTTAGCTTTCGTTGTGTCTTTTTAGTGTCATTGGCTAAGTTTCTTGAATGATCAAGTCTGACTAATGGTTTTCCTATGTGCTAGTGATATGGCACCTCCTCGTAGAACTCCTCAGTCTTCTTCAGGCGACGTACCAAACATCGCCAGAGCGATAGAAGCTATGGTGGTGGCTATCACTTAGTAGAGTAACGCCATGATGCAACAACATGAGGCGTTGATGCAACGCCAGGCAATATCATTGGAGCAATAGCAATTGGTGATGCAGCAAATGGAGGCTGCAAAGGTGGCTGCTGAAGATGCTCACAAACAACACATGGAAGCCCTCCGCCAATTGGAGGAGAACAAGGTAGCTGCCACTGCCTACGGCCCTAAGCCTCGACCTCCAGTCTGGGAGTGGAGTTTAGAGGACTTTCTGAAGCATCACCTAGTGAAGTTTAATGGAAAAACCAGCCCCGATGTAGCAGACCAGTGGTTGAAGGACATGGAGTGGATTTTTGACGCAAAGATGTGCACTGCAGAAAACAAATTGGCTTTGTAGTGTACATGCTCACCGGTGAGGCAGAGCATTGGTGGATCGGCATGAAATCCATCATGGAAGAAAGGGAGGAGCCGGTCACGTGGGAGGCCTTTAGGAGAAAGTTCCTTTCGGAGTATTTTCCAGATAGTGTCAAATACGCTAAGGAGGTGGAGTTCCTCTAGTTGACGTAGGGAAGCAAGTCAGTAGAAGAATACACTGAGAGATTCAAGCACCTTAGTCGCTTCTACACCATGCCACTTGACGAGGAGTGGCGATGCAGAAAGTTTGAGAATGGTCTCTAAGGAGACATCCACCTGATGATGGCCCCGCTGTCCATCAAGGATTTTGCAGCCTTGGTGGAGAAGGCCACAATTATGTAAAAAATGAGAGTTGAGGTGAAAGCTTAACGCCCGCAATAGTAGAGGATTGGTGGACCATCTGGGTCCAAACTGAGGCATGAGGAGAGAAAGAAACCGTATGATAGACCTCACCATCAATCTCAGGGGTCTAGGGGTTTTCCTTCACAGCAGAACATGGTACAGTGCTTCTGGTGTGGAGGCCCTCATGTTAGGAGTGTTTGCCCTCAAATGGAAGGCTTTAGAAGGTGCAACAAATTTGGCAAGGAAGGTCACTTCGGCAAGGACTGCCCCACTCTTACTAGGGCAGTGACACGACCTCCAGTTCAGACTCCTGCATAGAGCCAGCAAAGGAACAGAGGCAACAAGCCTCAGGCAGCAGGCACAGTTTATGCCATGATGGAGCAGAGGCAACATGCTCATGTAACCTTGTTGTGGGTCATTGTGTGATAACTGGAAAAGATTGTTATGTGTTGTATGATTCTGGAGCGACACACTCCTTCGTGTCATATGCTTGTGTGAAAAGCTTGGGTCTGCCGATGTGTGAGTTGTAGTGTGAGCTTGTGGTGTCTACTCCAGCATCGGGTTTGGTCAGGACATCGTCCTTATGTGCTAGGTGTCTATTAGAGGTAGAGGGACACATATATAAAGTGAACCTGATATGTCGAGAGAAAAAGTTGGAGGTGATCTTGGAGATGGATTGACTCTCTGCCAATCACATTCTTATAGATTGTCGAGAGAGAAAAGTTGTTGTTCCCCAACTCAGAGGAGCTTGAGTTGTTAACGTCTCAAGGGGTCATGAAAGAGATTCAAGTTGGCGCGTAGTGCTTCATCGACTTGACGTATCTAGAGGTGGAGAAAGAATAAGGGACGTCAGTCATACCAGTCGTGCAAAAATTTGAGGATGTGTTCTCGGAGGAAGTACCAGGGTTACCTCCCAATAGAGAAGTTGAGTTCTCTATTGACCTGGTACCGTGTTTGTGGCTCCATATCATATGGCTCCAATGGAACTGGTGGAACTCAAGAATCAGATAGAGGAGTTGTTGGGGAAGTAGTTCATTCAACCTAGTACTTCGCCATGGGGAGCACCAGTGTTGTTGGTGAAGAAGAAGGATGAGAGTTCACGTCTGTGTGTGGACTATAAGCAATTGAATAAGATGACGACAAAGAACAAGTATCCCCTTCCGAGAATAGACGACTTGATGGATCAGTTGCACGATGCGTCGGTGTATTCCAAGATAGATCTACGATCAGGATATCACCAGATCTTGGTGAAGGCAGATGATGTACAAAAGATGACCTTTAGATCCCGATACGAACACTACGAGTATGTGGTTATGCCTTTTGGTGTGACCAATGCTCCGGCTATGTTTATGAACTACTTGAACCGGATCTTCTGGTCATTCTTGGACAAGTTTGTCGTAGTCTTCATAGATGACATACTCATCTACTCCAGGACGCAGGAGGAACATGCAGAACACTTGAGGTTAGTGCTTAGTGTTATGAGGGAGAAGAAATTATACACTAAGCTGTCCAAGTGTGAATTCTGGATGGATGAGGTGCAATTCTTGGGGCATGCGATATCTGCCCAGGGCATAGCGATGGATCCAGCCAAGGTTGAGGCAGTGGTTAAGTGGGAGAGTCCCAAGTCAGCAACGAAGATCAAGAGCATTGTGGGTTTAGCTAGCTATTGTAGGAGATTCGTAGAAGGATTCTCTAAGATAGTGGTGCCTCTGACATAACTTACCCGGAAGGACCAACCTTTCACTTGGACGAATAAATGTGAGGAAAGCTTTCAATAGCTTAAGCGAAGGTTGACGAGTGCTCCCATATTGGTTATCCCTGATGTTGGTAAACCCTTTGAGGTTTATTGTGATGCCTCTCATCTAGGGCTTGGCTGTGTGTTGATGCAAGAGAAGAAGGCAGTGGTGTATGCTTCGAGGCCACTTAAGGTGCGTGAGAGAAACTACCCCACTCATGTCCTGGAGTTGGCAACTATAGTGTTTGCCTTGAAGATCTGGAGGCACTATCTCTATGGTGCCCAGTTTCGTGTATTCAGCGACCACAAAAGCCTCAAGTATTTGTTTGATCAGAAGGAGCTAAACATGGGACAAAGGAGGTGGATGGAATTCTTGAAAGATTATGATTTTTGAACTTTTGTACCATACGGGAAAAGCAAAGTGGTGGCAGATGCTTTGAGTAGGAAGGCAGTCTATATTGCACACCTAATGATCAAAGAGGTGGAGCTACTAGAGGAATTCAGAGATATGAAGCTGCATGTTGAGTTGGGATCTGAGTTCATTGGATGTAATACCCTAACTATATCTAGTGACTTCTTGAACTCAGTCAAGGAAAGACAATTGTTGGATGCCAGTTTGAAAAGAGTGATAGAACAACTTGGATCATTTGAAGCGAAGGATTTTACCTTGGGAAGTGATGGTGTACGAAGGTTCCAGGATAGAGTGTGTGTGTCTGACAAGGCCAAAGTAAAGAGGTTAATCCTTGAGGAATGGCATAAGAGTCGTCTTAGCTTGCATCCTGGCATGACTAAGATGTATCAGAATCTCAAGGAGACCTTCTGGTGGCCAGGTATGAAGAAAGATGTGGCATAGTTCACGTCTACTTGTTTGACATGTCAGAATGCAAAGGTAGAGCATTAGAGACCCTGTAGAATCCTACAAGCGTTGGACATACTAGTGCGGAAATGGGATAGCATAACTATGAATTTTGTGACCAATTTACGACGTACCTTTAGAGGTCATGATATGATCTGGGTTGTAGCGGACCGATTGACCAAGAGTGCTCATTTCTTGGCCCAAGTGTATATTAAGGAAATATTGAGGTTGCATGGGCTATCGTCGAGCATAGTTTCAAATAGAGATCTGGTTCACTTCTCGATTTTGGTAGACTCTACAGAGTGCTTTGGGTAGCAAGTTGACCATGAGTTTGACATATCATCCCCAGACCGATTGTCGGTCTGAGAGGACAATTCAATCGCTTGAGGACTTAATTAGAACGTGCGTGCTAGATCATCTGGGTGCATGGGATGAAGGTTTACCCTTGATAGAGTTCACATACAACAACAGTTTCCATGCGAGCATTGGTATGGCGCCATATGAAGCTCTTTATGGAAAGAAGTGTAGAACCCCTTTGTGTTGGTATCTAGATTGGGAAGCAGTACTAGTTGAACCAGAGTTATTGGAACAGACTATAGAGAAGGTGAGAATGGTGAAGGATAGGATGCATGCCTCTTAGAGTAGGCAGAAGGCGTATGTAGAACACAGGAGGAGCCCTTTGGAGTTCGCGGCTGGAGATCACATGTCCTTGAGGGTGACCCGAACCACTGGTGTGGGAATGGCTCTCTGCTCGAGGAAGCTTTCTCCTAAGTTCCTTGGCCCTTATCAGATCTCGAGGAGGATTGGGCCGGTGGCTTATGAGATTGATTTGCCTCCTCAATTATCCAATCTCCATCCGGTATTTCACGTGTCGTAGTTGAGGAAGTATGTCTTTCACCCATCTCATGTGTTGGAAGCCGAAGATGTACAGATCATGGAGGATCTCACTATGGAGGATCTCACTATGGAGGTACCACCAATTGCTTTAGAGGATAGTCGAGTTTAGGAACGTCGTGGAAAACCAGTCAGTCTAGTCAAAGTCATCTGGGATCGGATGACAAGTGACTCTACTTGGGAGTTAAAGGAGGATATGAGGAAGTCTCATCCGCAATTGTTTTCTTGGTGAGTCTTCATTTTCGAGGTCAAAAATTTTTGTTGTTGGGGAGAACGTAAGACCCTTTTTATTTCTGCCCAATGTTTAAGAGCTGTCCTAGTCAGTTGGGCCTAAGGCTGGCCCATAGGGAGTCTAAAGCCCTCAAACCAACCTAGCACTCTCATTTTCTGCTCACTTTCAGAAAATTAGTTTCTCAAACATTTACTTGTGCTCTCAACAGAAGCTCTGCTAGGGTTTGGTTCCCTCTTGTTCACGCTAGCTCAAAACCTCACTCTCATCTCATGTAAGTTAGTTCTTGAATCGTACTCACTCCTTTCTAAGCTTGTTTTCGTGGTTCATGTTAGGGTTCCCCGTAGTAACCCTGTTATTCTTTCTATGCCATTGTTCTTAGCTCTCGAGTCTACTCCTGGAGTTGTTAGGTTCGTTGGCTAAGGTGTCGAAGTTTGTTACTAGCTCTTTCTAGGTAAGGGAAGCTATGGTTTCGTATTTAAATCGATCGTTGCCTATTTTGGGGTTTGTTTCGTGTTTCTGATGCATGAATGGTGTTTAAAATGATATGAACATGTACTATGCATTGCTCTGGATGAATCTTTGTGTTGGCTTGTGTGAACAATGGAGGAAATCTGATATTCTCGCCCAAGCGAATCGGTCTCGCTTAAGCGAGAGTATCAGAAACCCCTCACTAGGCTGCACGAGCTGTCGCTCAGGTGACGAGCTCCAATTTTAAGCGAGAAGCCATCTCGCTCAGGCAAGGAGGTCTTGCCTAAGCGAGAGAATGTGAGAGTAGCACTGCTCCACTTTTCTAGCTCTTGCCTAGGAGAAAGGAGCTCGTTTGAGCGAGAGAACCCTCTCGCCTTAGCGAGGCCTTTTAGCCTGACCGAGAACTGTGAGAGAATGTGCCCAGGTCCTGTTTTCTTCTCCATTTTTTGATGTTTGCCACCTGATTGTTTGGATTACTAATGTTAAAGTTGAATTGAGTGATTTTACATGTAATGAATGGTTTATGGGCTGAAATTGATAAGTTTGAAATGATCTTGGCATGGAACATTAATGGGATGGTTGATTATAAATGTCGTTATGGAATTGTTATGTGTAATGACTTTATGTTGGTTTAAGAAACATGAATTTAGGTATGGTAAGGATGTAATTCCAGATGGTTTCGTGGTGGTGCCTCATTTGTCAGGACATAATTCCACGATGGTTGCGTGGTGGTGCCTCATGGTAAAGAAGTAATTCCATGACCTCTGTTAGTAGGAGCTCATGATGGTGCCTCAAACTTAGGACGTAATTCCATGAAGTTCGTGGTGGTGCCTCATTATATAAGTGCAAGCATCCGGTGAATCTGACTAATTATATGTATCCGGATAAGTCGTGTCTTGAGTCTTAGTGTCTTATTTGCGAGTCTTCACATGCTCGGTTGATATATGTATCTTTGGCTATAAAATTGTATGCAATAGTATGCTAAGTCGTTTTCTACTATAGCTTACCCCTTTTTACTTGTTTGTATGTTCTATGTGTGGTTTTCTCCTTTTGCGATGATCATCAATTTATTGATGTGAGCAGATGCGAGAATTCGCCATGGTCATCAAGGTGGTGAAGGTTCTGTTGCTTAGTTCTTCTTGGGTCGGATTCCGCTATTCTGAGTTTTCTTTAGGGTTGTAGCCCATGTATTGTCTATTTCTTGAGCATTTATGTTGAATACTTTTGATCTTTTACTCTATTTTGTTATTGGCATCATGGTGTTCCTCAATATTTCATTCTTAGTACCTTGGATATTTGTAAGGAGTGACATTATACTCCGCAACTCTGCTCTTTATTTTATCTAGTGTGATGTTTCATTTAATTAAGCTTGTTTATTTAATAGGACGTGACAACAGATAATGATTAGTATGCTTTTCAGTTCGTATTTTTAAATTTATTTAAATTTTTACAAAAATATAAATTAAAATTAAAAAAAAATAATGAAATATATTATTACTATTGTTAAATAATGGAAAAACATAGATTTTAAAGAAAAATAAAGTATAATGAAAATGTCTTAAAGAAAAACAAAAATAGAAATTGAAAAATATTTATATATAAGAAAACAAACAAATAAGAAATCAGGGGTAGCTGGAAAGAAAAATAATAGAAATGATCAACGAATGATGTAAGACTCTTATTTTCAGCCCTAATGTTTTAGGGCCTAGCCTCATCTGTTGGGCCTAAGGGCCAACCCATAGGGTGCCCCCAAAGGCTCAATTATAGCCTCTTGGCTTTCTATCCTACCCTATTTACCAAAAAGCAGCCACCTTACTCCTCTCCTTTTCCCTCAAACAGTGCTCTGCTAGGGTTTGGAGCTCATTCATATTCAAGTTAGATCAACCTCATTTTCTACTCCACGTAAGTTGTTCTTCAGCCCATACTCTTTCTTCTTCAGCTTGTTTTTCGTGTTTCCGGTTAGGGTTCACCGTAGTAACCCCGTTTCCATTTTGTGCCACTGTTCGCAGCTCTTGAGTCTGCTCTGGAAGCTATCGTGCTCATTTGCTTGGGTGTCGGGATATTCTACTAGCATTTTCTAAGTAAGTGAAGCTAGGGTTTTACTATTTTCAAGTTCATATGCCTATTTGGTTGATTTTACGTGTTGGGTGCTTGATATATGTTGTTGGTTGTGTGAAAATATGTTGCTTTTACTGCTGGAATGGCTTGAATCTAGTTTGGCACGCAGGGCAACTTGTGAGTTCTGCTAAACTCGCCTAGGCGAGTAGGTTGGTCGCTCAAAATGAAAGCTTTGGCTTAAGCGAGGAGCTCTCGCCTGAGCGAGAACAACAGTAGCTCACCCTTTCTCTATTTCAAGGGCTTGCCTAAGCGAAGTCCACTCGCCTGAGCGAGAGTAGTCTCGCTTGAGTGAGATGGACTAGCCTGAGCGAGACCTCGACGTGCCCACTATTGTAATCTCGCCCAGGCGAGATCTAGTAGCTTGAGCGAAGGGTTCCTCTCGCTTGAGCGAGAGCCCCTTGGTTTGAGCGAGATTGACAATGTTGATTGGTTCAATGTATGTTTTCTAATGTTTGGTTGGTGTGCTACTTTACAAAGTCATGTACGTTGTCTTGTATGTATTATATATGACATAATGAGACCGAAATTGATGCGTTTGGCATGATCTTGTTTATGGGACACGATTGGATGGTTGGTTATAAATATTGGCATGACATTGGTATGCATGATTACTTGATGCTTGGTTGGTGAAACATGATTCTGGTATGATTTAGGACGTAATTCCATGAATCTCTAGGTGAGATTTCATGATGGTGCCTCATGGTCAGAACGTAATTCCACGATGGTTTCGTGGTAGTGCCTTATGGTCAAGACGTAATTCCATGATCTCTATTAGTGGGAGTTCATGGTGGTGCCTCATGGTCAGGACGTAATTCAATGAAGTTTCGTGGTAGTGCCTCATTATATAATTTAGTAAGGATTCAAGTAAGGATTGCATCCTGACACCCTAAAGAGTCAGTTAGTCTCACGTAGAGCGTACTGACTCAAGTGGTGAGAGTATAAAGAGGCCCTAGTCTTTAGCAGGATAATGGACTTAGATGTTTGAAGGCTAACCTTGTGCGTGGTAGGGTGAAACCCATTGGCAATGGGTCTACAGAGCAGTAGAGGCCACCACAAGTCCAAGAATGTAGTGAATCCGACTGATTATATGTATCCAAATAATTGAGTCTTAGTGTCTTGCTTGTCGGTCATTACATGTTTAGTTGATTTATGTACTCATGACCTTTAAATTTTATGTTTAATTGCATAATAAAAATCGTTTTATATTAGCTTACCCTTTTTGTTTGCTTGTATGTTCTATGTGTGGTTTTCTTCTTTTGCGATGATCACTAATCCCTTGGTGTGAGCAAGTATAGGAACTCCTGGTGATCGTAGTGGCACGGGAATGCTGCAACTTAGTTGGGCATGGTTTGGTGTTGGGCTCAATGTTGAGCCCACTTTTGAAGAGTTTTCATTATTTTGTAATCCTTTGCTTATGAGCAAGCCTTTGAAACCTTTTTAATTTTGTTCATGGCATCTTGGTGTGCCTAGTCTATTCGTGGATAAACTGTAATGGTTGATACATATATACTCCTCTCCTTTGTGTGACTCCTTATATTATATCGTATGTGGTATTTCATTTAATTAAGTTTATTTATTAAATGAGATGTTACATTTATTGTATCAGAGCTCTCATTCCTTAGAGTTTGTGGACTTGTGTGCTTACTAAGGTTTCATTGTGTCTTCCTAGTGTTGTTAGCTATGTTTCTCGTTTAATCAAGCTTGACTGATGGTTTTTCCTGTGTTCCAAGTGATATGACACCTCCTCGTACAAATCATCAATCTCATCGGGTCGATGCACCAAATATTGCAAGGGCAATAGAGGTTATGGTTCCAAGTAATGCTATGATGCAGCAGCATGAGGCTTCCATGCAGTGTCAGGAAGCATCTATGGAGCAACAACAATTGGTTATGCAGTAGATGGTGGCAACAAGGTTGGCTTCTAAGGCTGCTCAGAGGTAACACATGGAGGCCCTCCAATAGTTGGAGGAGAGCATGACCGCTACCCCTATCTACGGCCTTGAACCAAAACCTCTCCACTTGGAATGGAGCTTGGAGGACATCCTGAAGCACCACCCAGCCAAGTTCAATGGAAAAACCAGTCCTGATGTCGTTGACTAGTGGCTGAAAGACATGGAGAGGATCTTTGATGCCAAGATGTGTCGGGAGGAGAGCAGGCTTGCCTTCGTAGAGTACATGCTTATTGGAGAGGCAGAACACTAGTGGGCTAGCATGAAGTCTATTATAGAAGAGAAGCAGGAGCTAGTCACATGGAAAGCATTTAGGAGGAAGTTCCTTTCCGAGTACTTCCTTGATAGCGTGAGATACGCTAAAGAGGTGGACTTCCTCCAACTGACCCAAAGGAACGAGTATGTGGCTGAGTATGCAGAGAGCTTCAAACACCTCGGGCGCTTCTACACCATGCCCTTAGATGAGGAATGAAGGTGTAGGAAATTTGAGAATGGTCTTTGGGGAGACATTCGCTTGATGGTGGCTCCACTATCCATCAAGGATTTTGCAGCCTTGGTGGAGAAGGCTAGAGTCATGGAAAAGATGAAGGTTGAGGTGGAAGCTCAATACCCCCAACAGTAGAGAGTTGGTGGACCATTTGGGTTCAAACCTAGGCATGAAGAGAGGACCGCGCATGAGGAGTGTCTGCCATAAACTAGTAGGCTTCAAGAGATGCAACAATTATGGCAAGGAAGGCCACTTTGGCAGGGATTGCCCCACTCATGGGAGGGCAGTGGCATGGACCCCAGTTCAGACCCCAGCCTAGAACCAGGAGAGGAGAGGAAGCAACAGGCCTCGGGCAGCATGCAAGGTGTATGCTATGGCTGGAGCAGAGGCAGCAAGCTCAGGTAACCTAGTTATGGGTTATTGTGTGATTGCTAGTAAATGTCTTTGTGTGCTGTATGATTCTGGAGTGACACACTCCTTTGTGTCTGAATCTTGTGTGCAAGAGTTGGGTCTGTCGGTGTGTGAACTGCAGTTTGATCTTGTGGTAATTACTTCGGCGTCGGGTTTGATTAGGACGTAATCTTTGTGTGCTAGGTGTCCAATGGAGGTAGAGGGACGCATATTCAAAGTAAATCTGATATGCCTACCTCTACAAGATTTTGAAGTGATCTTGGGGATAGATTGGCTTTCTGCCAATCACGTTCTTATAGATTGTCGGGAGAAAATGTTATTGTTCTTCAACTCAGAGGAGCTTGAGTTGTTGTCTTCTCAAGGGGTTATGAAGGAGATTCAAGGCGGCGCACAATGCTTCATTATCTTCACACATCTAAAGGTGGAGAAAGAGGAAAAGACGTCAATTATACCAGTGGTGCATGAGTTTGAGGATGTGTTTTCAGAGGAAGTACCAGGGTTGCCTCCGAGTAGAGAAGTTGAGTTTTCTATTGATATGGTACCAGGAACCGGTCCAGTATCGATGGCTCCTTACCGCATGGCTTCGATGGAGTTGGTAGAACTCAATAAACAAATAGAGGAGTTGTTGGGGAAACAGTTTATACTACCTAGTACTTCGCCATGGGGAGCACCAATGTTGTTGGTGAAGAAGAAGGATGGGAGCTCACGCTTGTGTGTGGACTAAAGGCAGTTAAACAAGTTGACCATCAAGAATAAGTACCCCCTCCCGAGGATAGATGATTGATGGATCAATAACATGGGGCGTTGGTGTTTTCCAAGATTGATCTACGGTCGGGATATCACTAGATCTTGGTGAGGGCGAACGACGCCCAAAAGACAACCTTTAGATCCAGACACTACGAGTACGTGGTTATGCCTTTTGGTGTGACCAATGCTCTAGGTGTATTCATGGACTACATGAATAAGATCTTCAGGCAATTCTTAGATAAGTTTATCGTAGTCTTCATAAACGACATATTCATCTATTCCAGTTCTCAGGAGGAACACGCAAAGCACTTGAGGATAATGCTTGGTATTTTGAGGGAGAAATAGTTATATGCAAAGTTTTCCAAGTGTGAATTTTGGATGGAAGAAGTATAATTTTTAGGGCATGTGATATCTGCACAGGACATAGTTGTGGATCCAGCAAAAGTTGAAGCGGTGATAAAGTGGGAAAGTCCCAAGTCAACAACAGAGATCAAAAGCTTCGTGGGTTTAGCTGGCTACTATAGGAGATTCATAGAAGGATTCTCTAAAATAGTGGCACCTCTGACACAGCTTACCAGGAAAGACCAACCTTTTACTTAGATTGATAGGTGTGAGGAAAGCTTTTGAGAGCTTAAGTAAAGGTCGATGAGTGCTCCAATGTTGGTTATCCTTGATGTTGGTAAACCCTTTGAGGTTTATTGTGATGCCTCTTATCAAGGTCTCAACGGTGTGTTGATGCAGAAGAAGAAGGCAGTGGCGTATGCTGTGAGGAAACTTAAAGTGCATGAGAAGAACTACCCTACTCATGACCTGGAGTTAGCAGTAGTAGTGTTTGCCTTGAAGATCTGGAGGCATTATCTCTATGGTGCCCAGTTTTGCGTATTCAGTGATCATAAGAGCCTTAAATACCTGTTTGATTAGAAGGAGCTAAACATGAGGCAGAGAAGGTGGATAGAGTTCTTGAAGGATTACGATTTTGAACTTTTGTACCATCCGGGAAAGGCGAAAGTAGTGGCATATGCGTTGAGTAGGAAGATGGTGCATGCAGCACACCTTATGATCAAGGAGTTGGAGCTGCTAGAGAAATTCAAAGATATGAAGCTGCAATTTGAGTTGGGATCTGAGTTCATTAGGTGTAGTACCCTGACTATATCTAGTGACTTTCTGAACTCAGTTAAGGAAAAATAGTTGATGGACGCCAGTTTAAAAGGGGTGAGAGAATTGCTTGGGTCAGATGAAACAAAGGAGTTTGCCTTGGGTAGTAACGGTGTACTATGATTTAGAGGCAGGGTGTGTGTACTTGAAGATGCTAAGGTGAAGAGGTTGATCCTTGAGGAAGGACACAAGAGTCGTCTTAGCTTGCATCCTAGCATGACTAAGATGTATCAAGATCTTAAGGAGACCTTCTGGTGGCAAGGCATGAAGAAGGATGTGGCTCAGTTTGTATCAACATGTTTGACATATTAGAAGGCGAAGGTAGAACCTCAGAGGCCTGGTGGAATTCTACAGCCTTTGGACATACTGGTGTGGAAATAAGATAACATAGCTATGGACTTTGTGACACATTTTCCATGAACCTTTAGAGGTCACGATACGATCTGGGTTGTGGTGGACCGATTAACCAAGAGTGCCCATTTCTTGGCAATGAACTTGAGAATGTCTATGGCCAAATTGGCTCAATTGTACATCAAGGAAATAGTGAGATTGCATGGTGTACCATTGAGCATAGTTTCAGATAGAGATTAGCGGTTCACTTCACGGTTTAGGTAGACATTTAGGGTGCTTTGGGTAGCAAGTTAACCATGAGTTCAGCTTATCATCCCAGACTGATGGCCAATCGGAGAGAACGATTCAGTCGCTTGAGGATCTATTGAGGACATGCGTACTGGATCATTTGGGTGCTTGGGATGAACTTTTTGCCTTTGATAGAATTCACTTACAACAATAGTTTCCATGCAAGCATCAACATGGCGCCATATGAAGCTCTTTATGGCAGGAAGTGAAGGACCGCTATATGTTTGTCTCAAGATGGAAAAGTAGTGTTGGTTAGGCCAGAGTTTTTGAAACAAACTACAGAGAAGGTGAAGATGGTGAGGGATAAGTTACAGGCCTCTTAGAGTAGGTAGAAGACCTATGCAGACCGAAGGAGGAGACCCTTAGAATTCGCGACTAGAGATCACGTGTTCTTGAGGGTGACCTGAACCACTAGCGTGGGAAGGGCTATCTGCCTATGGAAGCTTTCTCCTAAGTTTCTTGGGCCTTACTAGATCTTGAGGAGGATTGGGCCTGCGGCTTATGAGATTGCCTTGCCTCCTTAGTTGGGCAATCTTCACCCTCTATTCCATGTCTCATAGTTGAGGAAGTATATGTTTGACCCATCTCATGTGTTGGAAGCCGAGGATATACAGATTAGAGAGGATCTTACGATGGAAGTACCATCCATTGCTCTTGAGGATCGTCGGGTGGAGGAACGTCAAGGAAAACTAGTCAGTCTTGTCAAACTCATCTAGGACCAGAGGACAGGTGACTCTACTTGGGAGTTAGAAGAGGATATGAGGAAGTCACATCCACATTTGTTTTCTTGTAAGTCTTAATTTTTTAGGTCAAAAATTTTTGTTGTTGGGGAGAATGTAAAGCTCACTTTATTACTGCCCCAATGTTTAAGGGCCTACCCTAATCTGTTGGGCCTGAGGCTGGCCTATAGGGTGCCCAAAATCCCACTTTCAGCCCTAACCCCCTCATTCTTCTGTTTTCAGAAAAATGTTCCCCTCCTCCATCTTAGAACTGCAGCAACAAGCTCTGCTAGGGTTTGGCTTTTGTTCCTCTCAAGCTAGTAAACTCTAGTTCTATTCCATCTAAGTTGGTCCTCAACTCATACTTTCTATTCTCCAGCTTATTCTTCGTGGTTCCAACTAAAGTTCTCTTAGTAACCTCATTTTTTGGTTCTGGTGTTAGTATTTCTAGCTCACAACTTTGTTCCTAGAGTTGTGGTAACCCTCTATTAAGTGCATGTGCTTTCCGCTAGCATCTGTCTAGGTAAGGGTAGTTAGGGTTCACATAGTTTTACTATTTTTCGCCTGTTTTAGCTTTACTTTGGGCTTATTTGGCTTGTATGTTGCTGTGGTTACCTGGAAAACCTTAAAATGTTGTTTGATAGTGAAGGTATGGTTGCTGTCTGTTTGAACAGTGGCGAGGACTGGTATTTTTGCCCAAGCGAGCTTGTATCGCCTAGGCGAGAATAACAGAACCTTACCCTGGTTTCTGCTCGAGCTCTCGCTCAGGCGGAGAGTTTTTGTTTTGGGCGATGAAGCATCTCGCTCAGGCGATAGGGTCTCGCCTAAGCGAGAACTCGTGGGAGCCTGATGTGTTTCGCTTCAATTGCAGCTCAAGGGAGAGACCCCACCTTTGGGCGAAGAGCAGTCTCGCTCAAGTGAGAAGGTCTCACCCAAGCGAGAACTCACGAAACCAGCAGGGCTCTCTATTGGCAATCTCGCTTAAGCGAGAGCCTGTAGCTTGAGTGAAAGATCTCTTTCGCCTGAGCGAGGGCCCATGGCTTGAGCGAGACTAGTGCAGGAACTTGCTCTATGGTTGTTCTCTTCCTTGTTTGGATTGTTGGTTGTATAATTAGTTGGATTACCCTATCTGATGGTATGGACTGGAATTGATAAACTTGGTATGAGCATGCATAAGAAACATGATTGGGTGGTTGGTTGTATATTTGCATGAGAGTGATATGCATGATAAACCTATGGTATGATTTGGACGTAATTCTATGAACCTCTTGGTGAGATCTCATGGTGGTGCCGTATATGATGGACATAATTCCATGAACCACTTGGTGAGATCTTATGGTGGTGCCTTATGTGATGGACGTAATTTCACGAACCTCTTAGTAAGGTTTTGTGGTGATGCTTGAGAGCATATAATTAGGTAAGGATTCAAGTAAGGATTGCATCTTGAAACTCTAAAGAGTCAGTTAGTCTCACGTAGAGCGTATTGACTCAAGTGGTGAGAATAGTAGGAAGCCCTAGTCTTTGGCAGGATAACGACCTTAGATGTTTGAAGGCTAACCTTGTGCGTGGTATGGTGAAACCCATTGGCAATGGCTCTACAGAGCAGTAAAGGCTACCACAAGTGCAAGCATCTAGTGAATCCGACCGATTATATGTATTCGGATAATTGAGTATCACATGCTTGGTTGATTTATGTATTCTTGACTTTTAAATTGCATGCTTAATTGTATGATAAAAACCTTTTAGTTTAGCTTACCCTTCTTGCTTGTGTTTGTCTTCTTATGTGATTTTTCCTTTTTGCAATGATCATTAATCCCTTGTTGTGAGCAAGTATGGGAACTCCTGGTGATCGTAGTGGCGACGAGAATGTTGCAACTTAGTTGGGCATGGTTTGGTGTTGGGGTCACTGTTGAGCCCACTTTTGAAGAGTTTTCATTATTTTGTAATCCCTTACTTATGAGCAAGCCTTTGGAACCTTTTTAATTATGTTCATGGCATCTTGGTATGCCTAGTATTTTTCTCCTAGTCTATTCCTGGATAACTGTAATGGTTGATACAGATATATTCCTCTCCTTTTCTATGACTCCTTATATTATATCATATGTGGTATTTCATTTAAGGTTTAATTACTCGGATGATACCCACTTTGGTACAGGTGTATAAATCTGGTACTCGCTTTTAGAAAAGTATCAATTGCATCCCTACTTTCGAAAAAGTGCTTCAATTAAGTCCCTTTCAGACGGAGTTGACTAACACTGTTAGTCAATGTGTCACGTGTCAATCTATGGTTTTTTTGAATTTTTATTTATTTTTTTTAAATTTTTTTAAATTTTAAATTTTTTTTTTAATTTTTTGAAAATAAAAATAAAAATACCACGTGTCAGGTCCCTGTGTGTGACATGTGGCATTGTTAGTGCCACGTGGCACTGCAATGCCACATGTTAGTGTCACTATCAGATGTCATTATGTTGATTTCGATTTAGTCTCTATATATGTCTTTTTGTTCAATTTAGTACCTACTTATGTGTATCTGATTCAATTTTGACCTAATTTTTTTAATAATTAAAATCCATTTTTTATAAAATTAAAAGTAATTAAGTATAAAATTTTTACAAAAATTAAGTATTTGATATTTATATTAAAATTTATTGGTAAAAGTCATTTTATTAAATCATTTTTAATAAAAAAAAATTAGTATAACATTCAGACAAATAAAAATTTTGGTTTAAAATTAGTAAGAGACAATATTGTTCTATTTTGGAAAAAAAATAATAATTAACAAAACATGAGTACTTAATAAAAAAATAATTAATAAAGTAATATGTTAAAAAGTCATTTTTAATAAAAAATATTAGTAAAATTTTATACAAATAATAAATTTGGTCTGAAATTGAGAGAAACAATATAAATATCAAATACTTAATTTTTGTAAAAATTTTATAGTTAATTACTCTTAATTTTATAAAAAAATGGATTTTAATTATTAAAAAAATTGGGACAAAATTGAATCAGATACACATAAGTAGGTAGGTAGGTACTAGATTGAAACAAAAAGACATATACAATGACTAAATCGAAATCAACACAATGACATCTAATAGTGACACTGACATATGGCATTGCAATGTCACGTGACACTGACAATGCCACGTGTTACACACAGGGATCTAACACGTGGCATTTTTTTTTCAAAAAATTTAAAAAAAATTTAAAATTAAAAAAATCACAAAAACCACAGACTGACAAATGGCATGTTGACTAACTCCGTCTGAAAAGGACCTAATTGAAGCACTTCTTCAAAAGTTTGGATGTAATTAATACTTTTTTAAAAGCGGGTCCCAAATTGACACACATGTACCAAAGTGGATATCATCTGAGTAATTAAACCTTCATTTAATTAAGTTTATTTATTAAATGGAATGTTACAACTTGATATTATTATAATTAAAAAAGTGATTTAATATTACAATAAATTCTATAAGTAAAATAATGAAGTGTAATAAAAATTTTCAATTTAGTGAAAATATAAATATAAAATTCATAACTAAACAGTAATCATAAACAACAATAATTGATTAAAATATAATTATTAATTTAAATAATAATATTAAACAAAATTAATATTATTAACATTATAATTAATAATAATAATAATAATTGATTAAAATATATAATGATTGATTAAATAATAATAGTAATAATAATTAAAGATAAATTTTGAGTAAAATATAAATAATTATTAAATTAATAATAGTAATAATGACAATAATAATAGTAAAGATAAAAAAATTAAGGAAATAAATTAAAATATAATATAATAGTAGGTTATAATTATAATAAAAATATTAATAATAATAATCATAACATTAATATTTAAAAAATGTTAAAATGAAATAGAATTATTTGATAGAATTATAGTTATGATTGTAGTAATTATGTTAATAATTAAGATAGATAGTGTGAAATATATGATTTTTTTTTATTCAAAATCAAATATATGAATTTTTTAATAATTGTAAACATAGGAATTGAAATTTTTTTAGAAAATTTAAATTCAGAAACTCATGAATTAAAAATATCATATACCCAATACCAAATTATGATATATAACAACACTTTTCTATTCTCATCTACTGGCATTGTACATAAAAAATGTAAAAATAGTAAGTTTCAAATTCAAATTCAATTATTTAAAATTCAGATTCCAATGGTGGACAATATAGACTATTAATTTAATAATTAAATGTACATTAGGTGATGGTGGAAGATAAGAAATAAGTATGGTAAATTGAGAGGTTTTGAAGCGTTTACAAATATATTGAATTAAAAAAATTAAATTGATATTAAATATAAGTTATAATATGTTAAATCAATTATGATGTAGAAATATTTGAAGTGCATTGTATCTGGATAGATTTGGAAGAAGTGTTGAATTTGAACCTGTAGACAATGGTGGATTGTACAAGGAGCGGGAAGGGTCGTGGCCCCTCCAAATATTTTTGATTTTTTTTAAATTATATATATACTTTTGCTTTTTTTTTTAAAATTATATATATTTTTAAAATTTTGATTTTTTTTAAATTATAAGTAATATTTTAAAAATTGATAGAAATTAAATTGTGTTTTTTTTTTAATTTTTTTATAAATCATAATATTTAATGTTAATAAATAATAAAACATAAAATTGAATATAATAAATAGTATAAATATTTAGGTTTAATTATTTTTTTATATTTGTTTTTGTCAAAAAAATGTCAAATTTTGACTAAAAAATCGAAATCAAATTGAGACTAAATCAACTAGAGGAGGGACTTACATTTTTGGAAACAAAAACCAAAAAAGTAATTAAAAGAAATATTTATTAAGACATTTTTTATTTTATTTTTCATTGTCTTTTTAGGTTTTCTCAAACTTGTACTCATCTTTTAGCCTCATATGTTTTCTTTTTGTTTTTGAAGAAAAAAAGAAGTTAGACACAAACTCATTACTTTTACTCTCATTTGTCATTTGTTTTCTTTCTTCCTTGAAGTAAAAAAGGTAACACTCTTGTCTCACTTGATAATAAACTATTAGTTTAATAGTTATTAATATTATTTTTTATTTTGTGAACCTTTGTATATTCATTTTTTTTAATATAGAGGAAAAAATAATGTATTATGTGTTTTTTCAAATCGATTTTGTGACTTGCTTATAATATATTTTTCTTTTAATAATTACTTCTCTCAATTTTTCATTAGATTATGATAAATTATTTTTTAATATTAACTTTTTTAAAAGTATATTGATGAAGAATAAAACCATAGATTCATTCTTTAAAAATGATAGAAGAGAAGTTGTTTGTAAAGATAAAAACAAGATAGATTTTACTTCTATACATATTTTGAAGTATTGTACTAACGATTCATCATAATGATCAAATTGTCCAATTAGAGGAGTTATTTTTTAAAGCATTATACTAATGATCCAACATAATAATCAAATAATTAAATTGCTTTGGCCCTTCCAAATTTTGTGGTCAATATCCGTCACTGCCTATAGATAACACGGTAATGCTTGAAAGTGCATTGAGTGCCACAAAACATCATTGGTAGTATTTGTATTTAATGTAATAATTATTAATGCAAGCGTCAATAGGTAAATTAATTCTTAAGAAAGTGAGAAGTTTTTGATTTGTAGTTATTGGTATAACTATTATTCATATTATGAGAAATTCTTGATATTCTTTCTAACATCAATTCATTTTGTGGGAACATGCAAAGTAAATTCATAATTAATGCTTTCAGAATTAGAAAAAAAAATGTGTTGAAAGTAGGTATTCCAAGTTGTAAAAGCTTCTTCAAGAAGCTAAGTTAAAAATTATGTAATGTACATATATATATATATATAGGATAGTGCATTGAGACATCAAAAGTAATTGCTTTCTTTATATTAATAAATAACTTGGAAGAGAAAAAGTTTCTTCATTTCTAAGTAATAAGAGATTGCTTCGTGGAAGATTAACTTTGAAAAATGTAAGAACTTTTGAACATTTTACAAAGCTTCTTCAAGAAGCTATGTAAATTTTTACAAAATTAAAAATCATAATATGCTTTATGTAGAAATGTTGAAAAGATAAATACATGACTATGCATTTAGAAAATAAAAACGTAATTTATTTGTTCATAGTTAATGCCTCGAAAGGCAAAAGTTTGTGGAAGTTAAACTTTGCAAAAGGTGAGAACTTTTCAAACCATTTACAAACCTTCTTCAAGAAATTAGGTAAATAAATGTAATAAAATAGAAAATTATAATTATAATTATAAATGAAAATACAAAAAATTGATGGTAGAAGGATTTAATTATGCAGATGTAGCAAGCTTTGGGTTGAAATGCACATAGATATATGACACTGCATTTAGACACAAAAAATAATTACTTTCTTAATATGCCATAATTAATGAGAAAGAAGACTGGGAAGAGGGAAAACTTTCTTAAATTTTGAGAATCATGAGTTGACAATGCATGGAGCCGAATAAACATTATTGCTTCAATAACATGTTTTTGTGAAAACTATAAAGGTCAAAAGCCATTATATGTTCAAATGCATGTAATCAAAGGTTGCATAAAAATGGGAAACGATTCAAAATTAGTCATGTTGAACAGAAAGCATGGAAAAACAATATTTAAAAATAACTAAGAGATCTTGAGATGCAGTTTTGACATAATGGTTTCCTCAGTAAAGTAGTCATTATAACACTATTGTGGAAACACTACAGATCTGCAAAGACAAAGGTAAAAAGCATTCAAAGACAAAACTATGAAACAAAATCTTAAAGATGTTTGGGCGAGGAAAATGTTTGTAGAGATGTAAAAATAGAAGAAGAAAACTAAAGCGTAAGAATTTTTGAAAAACCTAATTTAAAAAAAAATAATGTTGAAGAAAGAGATGTTTCTACAATCGACTTTCTCCAAAATGATTGTCTTTCTCCAGAGATGAAATAAATAGAGAAACCCTAATTTTCAAAACCATCAAAGATGAAGTGCATACCTTTTGTTAAGGCTGGTCTGTAAGAATCCCATTTAGCTGGTGAAAAGTCTTGTTCAAAAGGTTTGATAATTGTAGAAAATGTATAAGAGGTTTTGTGCAACATAGAAAATAGGTATGGAAATGTGATAACCTTTCAATAGTCATCAAAACTTCTTGTAGAAGTAGAGAAAATATGTAATAAAAATAAATTTATAAATATTTAAATTAATTTGATATGAAATGATAATCATTTCTGGCTTGGGTGTGGCATTAGTTGCCTGCAAAATGTGTTGGAAGATGAAAAAAATTTCTTAAGCAATGTAAATCATCATATACATTGGAATACAAAAATGTTAATCATTATTGCAAATTAAATTTCTTCATCATTTTGCAAATTATATTTAAAAAATATTGAATTACAAAAAAATGAAATGACAATGATATGACAATTTTGTGTGGCATTAATTACATTGATGAAATTCAAAATATTATTAAGTTTTATTTCAAAATAATTACTTTTCCAATTTTAAATAATTTTGCTATTTCTAAAAGATATCGTTATTTTTACAAGTAATAACTTTTCAAATTTTTTTTTTGTTTTAAAAATAAATTTTTTAAATGAAATGTATAGTAAACTTCTAAATGAAAGGACATAAACATAATATAACATAAAAATAAATTTTTTTCATACAAATACAAAATAAATGCAAATTAATATAAAGTGAAGTTCATGGATGGTTTCACTACAGATGATAAATTTCTTCAGGCAGGTTATATAACACTTTCACATCCATGTTTGTCTTTTCATCGTCAACCTAAAAAATAAGGACATATTTTTTTTTTTCCTTTAGCCCATGAGCATCATAAAACATTTTCCATCCATCGCCTATCTTGACAAACTTAGCTCTTATCAACAACTTGCATGGTATTTGGCCTTTTGGTCCGTGTAGAACAATAGTTGGCAATTCATTATTTTGAAAATATTTACCTAAATTTGAATTCCAACAAACCCTGATCACACATGAAAAACCCTAATGATAAAAAGAAGAAGATAACATAAACACTCTGGTTTGTCAATTAAGATTTTTCTGATAAAGTTATTGCAAACATGGAATGCATCAACAAAACATCAACAATATTTAAAACTTTAAAAACATTGAAAAAGACACTGCCATTCATGAAAGATGGAAAGAAAGGATAAAAAACATAATTTTGTAAAAGAAAACCAAAAGCAAAACTATACTTCTTTATTGAATATACGTTTTGGTGAAAAGTTTTTGACAGAGATTGAGTGAATACCTTTCTCCAAATGATACTTGAGAAAATGATAATAGTACACAAAGCAAGAAGAGGTTTCACTATCTCTAGTAATCACTAGTGCAGAATTGCATTTTTACCTCGCCTTATAGGTCTCAGTTGGCAAGGAACCGAAGCATATAACAGCGCGGTGGCATTTTTGCAATTCTAGGTAACTTTTATGCCTCAGTTCAAGAAAAACCTGAAGCCAAAAGGGTTATAGGATTCGGTTAAAAAAAAAACCGGTGCCAAAAGGCGCTTATATGCTTCGGTTGAACAGACCCGAAGCCAAAAACGTGGCTAGAAATTTCAAAAATGCCACTAACTGTTACGTCTTTGGTCTCGGGTGGCACTGAACCGGGGCCAAATAGGGCTATATGTCTCGATTATTAATTGAACCGAGACCATATAATTTAATTAGGGCACAAAAACGCGAACCCTTCTACTTCTTCCTCGCGCCGCTACATCTTCTCCATCTCTCTCTGCGAACCCAGACTTGTCCCAAAACTCAGCGATACTAGAGCTTCTAGTTCCTTCTAGCACTGTCGAACTTTCGTCCAAATCCAACAAGTCACCGGAGCCGTCATTCCCGATGGAGAACTGAAACGCGCCAAAGTTGCTCAGCTTGCCGGAAAGCTCCCCGACGTTGCTATGCGAAGCTCGATGCTCGAATGCGATCACGAATGTGGGAGAGACCATCGTTTCGGACGCTAACTTGGAACCCCTAGGTTCGGAGCCAAGGGTTCTGAGAGGGGGCTATGGCGGCGGCAAAAATGGCTGCACAACCAGCAATGAGAGAGCGTCGGAGAGAGGAACCTGGGAAACGACGACAGTGATAGAAACTGCCTTCTCCATATCCAAAACAAGACTGGAATGCTTCATTCATCTTTCTTTGCAAACTCATGCATCTTCTTCTCCCCGATTTCCACCAGTAGAGTCAAGAGAGCCTCACACACCTGGGATGCATCTCCTTCATAAAGGTCATCATTTATCGATAAATAAACCATCCAAGCATGGTCCAATTTTCGCTTAGGTCGCACCGCAACAGATCCAGGAACTTCTGTGTCTCGGCATGTCACAAGGCTGTCACTTTTCTCACCATACCTAACCTGCGTCAACTGTGCACAAGTAGCCATTGCCGTACCAAGGGGCATCACCACAGGGAGTTTTGTAGACTCACCAGTTGGAGCAACTAGGGGTGGAAATTCAGCATGTGCAACATGAGATAATGTGGCTAAAACAGCAGGGGAAATGCCAGCTGCAGTCCGAAAGGAAACAACTGGGACTTCTTTTGGCAGATGATGCTCTTTCAAAAACTCTCTCCGCCTTTTGGTGATGATGGTTCTAGATTCATCTTTGTAAACAACACAACCAAAAACCTTGGAGTCGTTGCTAATGGTTCATTTCTATTTTCTTAAACTCTACCCTTCGTCTTTATATTGAAACAATCTGAATGAACGCTCCTTGCATTGTTTCAGGTTTCACTGTTACGAATCCTTCTTGCTGCCCAACGGGGACGGATGTGCTGTGTGTTCCTAATCAAACACCGTGCCAGAATAAAAGTCAGTATGTGTTTTAGGTGGTTGGTGATTTGAAATGTAGGAGTGATGTTGTGATGGTTCTGTGTGTTTGATTTCTGTTTGTTAATTAAATGGTTTTGTCAATGGTAATCATCCTGAGGACAAGGAGAAAACGATTTATGATGATGAACAGAGGAGCGTGCTATGCTACGAAAAATTTAATTAAAAAATATTTTTACCATATGGCTTCGGTTCTCGTGGACCCGAGGCAGAAAAGGAACCATATGGCTCCGGTTCATTTAGAACCGAAGCATAAAAGGGACTCTATGGCTTTGGGTAACAACCGAGGCCAAAAGGGGTACCTTTTGGCCTCACCCCAATATGCCTCGGTTCCAGACCCGAGGCAAAATGAGAAAAATAACCGGGGCAAAAAGCCCTTACTGCACTAGTGAATGCAATATTCAACCAAAATTTGAAACATATGATGATCACAAACTTGGTAATGTAAATGGTTTTGGTAATAAATTGGAAAAATGTATTTTATGAATATAAATATGACGTGTTGAAATGTTGGAACCAGAAAAAGTTCAATGATGAAAGCCTATAAGAGATGGAACAATATCTTGAGTAGTGCCATCATGATTGTGGATTTTAAACTCTCTTTATTAAGTAAAATAATAATACTACTTAATAAAAGAAATTGATACATACTTTTAAAGAATTTATCCGTTATTATTTTTTAAAATTTATATTATTACGACTACATTTAAAAACCTATTCATCGGAAGATGTGTTTTCATGAGTTGGAATTGGCAAAGATTTTGTAATACAAAAAGATTTTGCAATGTTTTTTAAGCAGTGCAAAATGTCATATTATCTTGGAATACGTTTACATTGAATGAAATTGTAATCTTGGAATATGATAAGCATTAATGTCGGTAAAAATTTAATTTGTAATATTTATTTATTTAATTTATTTAATTTGTAATATTTATTCAATTTAATTTTTAATAATTAATTTTATCCATTAATTTCATACATAGACTTTAGTTCATATTATTAAAGAATATAATGTGATATAAAAATTCATATTAACATTTATCCATTCCTTTCATTAAAGTTCTTAAAAATTTAATTAATGACTCTTCCGAAAGTATATAAAATATAAAATAAAAAATGATAGGTTACTTGATATTTTAAGATGATAAATTACAAATATTTAAATAATGGTAAATTATAAGGAACTTTTACATGGATGCTTGTTTTTTTCACTCTCAACTTTGAAAATAACAAAACCCTTCTCCTTTAATGAATGCAGGGCACTAAACTTTTTCAAACCATGACCTATCTTCACAAACGTTGTTATTATCACCAATATGGATTGAACTTCGCCTAGCGATCCATGGAGCACAATAGTTGAAAGTTCACTATTGTGGAAATATCTCACTAAGTCTTTTTTATTGCATATCTAACACTTACACGAGTTATTAAATAGCAAAGATTATGGTTAAGTCAATAAATATACAAAAAAAAATAATATTTTTAATAAAAAGTTATAGATTCACAAATATAAATGGTCATCATGGCTTTTTCAACCGTCACAAGTGTATAGTATGATTATTCACATTGATTGCATATCCTTGGCAAGTAAAGAGAATTCTTGCACTTACACACATTTTATTAAAGTTGACTACATAATAAATAATTAAGTTAAATAACTTTTTCAAACTAAACATTCTGAATAGAAAAAGTAACATTAGATTGAATCATAATATAATAATTTTTTCAAATGAAACCTTCAAATAAAAGTAATACATACATGTTGTAGAAGAGGTAAAACTTGTAGAGAATAAAATTTATTATCTTTAAATATTTGATTCATCTAAAATAAAACCTTTGTTTAACTGACCAAAAAAGAAATACAAAATTACTTTGATCTAGTATACAGAAGAACAAAAGCTTCTACTTTGTTGTATTCTTCAAACACTTCATCTGTCTAGAAACATGTACATCATTCATCTGAAAGAAAACCTTCATCGATCACAAAAAAAAGCCTTACAAAAGTACTAAAATTTGTTTGAAGAAGAAAAGATTCCAGAGAAGAAGAAAAGCTTCTACCTTGGTTGTGTTCCAGAATTAGATCATCGATCTAGCACAAAACCTTCCTTCATGACAAAAAAAAAGCCGACCTTTGTTGCATTCTTCAAACAGTTCATCCATCTCCCACAAAAGAAATTATATATGGTAGAAGAAGAAAAGTTCAACAGAAGTTAGAAGATAAAAAGCTCGTACCTTTCTAGTGTTCTCCAAACCTTCATTCATCTGAAAAGATTCTACCTTTGTATGGAAGACGAAAAAATTGTACCTTTGTTGTCTTCTTCGAGAAATTCATTCATTTGAAAGAAAACCTTCATTACTATCATCTTCTAGATGTAGAAAAAATCCTACAGAAGAATATTCATTCCTCAGAGAAAAAATACATAAAAAAGTACATAAAAATGGTAGAAGCAGAAAAGATCTGAGAGAAGAAACAAAGCTTGTAACTTTGTTGTCTTCTTCAAACATGTCATCCATCTCGAATAAAAACTTCATTCATCATAATGAAAAAGACATACAAAAGTACTTAAATCTGGTAGAAGCAAAAAATGTTCGAGAGAAGATGAAAAAATTGTACCTTTGTTGTCTCAAACAGATGAACGATCTACCAGAAAACCTTCCTTCATGACAAAAAAAAAACATACAAAAGAAGAACTTACATCTGGTAGAAGAAGAAGAAGAACATACAAAAGTACTTACATACATCAAGGAGAAGAAGAAGAAGAAGAAGAAAAGATTGTAGAGAAGGAGAAAAACTTCTACCTTCAACAGAGAAAAAATTGAGACGATGAGTGATTGAGAGAGGAAGTGAGATGGAGTGTGTGAGGAAGAAAGAGAAATTTATTTTGAAATTGTTATTGAATGATGAGAAAGAGGTGGTTTTGTGTATTGATTAATGATTTATTTTGTTAATCTCCAAAATTCTAAATGATTGACACATTAGTGTTTTAATTGATGATGGCAAAAAAAAATTGAACTTTTGTTTTGCAAAAATATTATTTTATTAGAAATAATCCCTAATGAAATGTTTTCAATTTCAATGTGTTTCACCCTAGAATGTAAGACAAGATTCTTAGCTAAGTTTATAGTAGCATTATTGTCACAAAGTATAAAGAGGCTACTCTAATTTATACTATAGTCCTCCAATTGATTTTCAATCCAAAGTATTTGAGAACAATAGTTGGCAGCTGATATCTATTTCTCATTAGCAGTTGATAATGCATTTGTTCTTTAACTTTTACTACACCTTTAGACTAAATTCCCACCAATGAAGCTTGATGGAATATGTTTATGCATTTGAATTGCTAAAGCAATAATAATATCTCAATCAATGAAACAAATGACTTATCAATAATATGGAAATTTCCTTAATGCTCATATTACTTGGCTATTTGATTTACTTCTTCCAGAATGTAACTATCACAAGATAATTTTTTTTAATGTATAATAAATTCTATATTTTGAATACTTAGACCAAAATATCAATTCATATGGTCAGTCAAAGAATAAAGCATTTAGTAGAGTAAAAAAAACATGTTACAATTCGTTCTACCGTTTAGATCATCTAACACTTTAGCCGTCTAATGCTTTAGGTCACTTAGGTTGTGTAACACCTTGTGTTACTCAATGATTGATGGGTCATATAAGGACTTAGGTCATTTAATGCTCAAGCCTGATGATTTACCTTTTTTGTATTCATTTAACACCTTATCTTGTCTATTGATTTGATTCATCTAATCTTAAGACTTGGCCTTTGCATTTGCTAGACTTCATGCTTTCGATAACATATATGATATGTTAATATTAATCATTAAGCATATAGAAGCAACAACATAAGTCATATATTTTGATCTTCAAATAATATTGATCAATTACTAGACCTTATTATATTTGTTAGACATTCTCTCTTAGTCGTCCAACGCTACTTCACTTCTAACCAGGTACTTATTAATATAGTAGAGTGACTACTTTGTTATCATCAAAGAACTTATTGATTAACTGGGCTAATCTATTTTAACACACTTGGGATTTGAAAACAACAAAAGTAGTAGCCCTTATATAACTCCCCACAGTTATGCTAAGTGTAATAATCCCCATTAAGCTTGATGACCTTCCGCTGAAATGGGTCACCATAATTTTTTTTTACCAAGTCTTTCTCACCCAACTTGAACATTTTCAGCATGGTTTTTGGCGATATGTTAACAATTTCTCCTTCACTGACAAGAACTTTACTTACCATTTAGCCTCCGATATCCACCTATAACATTAATTATAAGACCCGGGAAAATTAAATAAAGAATAAATATTTAATTACCAATAATGGTGGAATTGGAGATACATCTAAAAGAGTTAATTTGTCAAGTCATGACAAGGAGTAATGGTAGCTCAAGTGGTTGAACATGTTGGGTGGTGTTAAAAGGTCTTGGGTTTGAATATTGTGTATGCCATTAGCATGATGTTTTAATTATTTATTTTATTTTGCATGTATGCATGGTTGTGTGATGTGATTGTGCATGAAATGTCATGAAACATGTGATGACTTGATGGTTGTGCATATGTTTGGTAATTAGGTGGATAAGAGGTGCTAGAGAGGTAGAGGCATGGTAATAATGGAGTGGAAACCTCCAAGTAATGGAACTTGATGGCCATTAACATTTTATTTTCGTTTTCTATTATTAATTTATTTATTTTGGGCTGAAAAGTGAGGGAGAGAGTGGAATTAGGTAAGAAAAAGAGAGTTTACTCGTGTGGCAGCTGAGAGGGACGAGTCAGAGCACCAAGTTTGGATCTAAGGGAGAGTAAGAGGGTAGGAAGTGTTCTGTTATGTTTAGAGGCAAGGGTAGATCAAACTTTGTGCAAGAAGGACCTCAAGGTTGCGTTGGAGCGAGAATTCCAAATAAGGGGAGTTGCACTTATGTGTATTTCATAAATTATATGATTCTTGGTGCGTGGAATGCATGGAAACCCTTTTTCACTTTCGTTTTTGTACTGAAAATCACGTTTCTTAGTTTCTGCCCAGAAACCACCTGGCGGTGTTCTTGGCCTGCCAGACAACACATATTGTTTGAACCATTTTCTAGGTTCTAACTAGAAACTACCTAACGACAATAATGGCCCGCCAGGCGACACGAGCATTATTGTGTATTTTCTATATTTTAGTTGCATTTTGTGATATTTTGAGGCTTTCTATAAAATTCCATATTCATGTTGGAATGCATGATGTTATAATTTTTTCAATTTTGATGATTTTGTATTGATATGAGTTATTTGGATATGTATGAATGTTGGAAATACAAATTGACTTTATATTTCGTGCAATTGGATGAATAGGTCATGCCTTAAGAGGGTTCCAAGAGTTTTCATAGGTGGGGAAAATCTGAATTTTATATATGTACTATGATGCATCGTGTGGCAGCAGGAATGCACCGCTAGGCAATAGTGTGTTGCATTTGGGGTGTTGGTGTTGTGGGTTGGGTTTCTGTTGGGGTTTATTTTGACTTATACATGTGGTAGTGATAAAATGTGCAAATTTCTATAGTGGTGAGTCTAATGAATGAATTATGAATATGTACCAATGTTAAACTTGAAATAATTTAAGGTATTGGGATGAATGAATAGGTTGCAGCTACTGTTTGGGGAGGTAAGTTCAATGTGGCATGAGTTGGAAGCATGGTTGGGTTCTGTTGTGAGATCTCCATGAACATGAGTGTTTCTTTGTTTATTTCACATGTTGGGATAACATTAATTGTGAATGCATGTATATAAATAGATAAATTTGATGCTTATGTAATGTGTGGAATTATGACTGAGTCATATTGAGTTACATGAACATGCATTAAGGTATCCTGGATGCTACTAGTTATGAATGTTATTATGGGTATGAAGTATCCTTAATATTTGTATGTGTTAATATGAGGCAAAGTTGTGAATGTATGTGTGCTTATACATGATTAATGCATATGATCTGTGGAGTTGCAACTTGAGGCATGTTGAATTGTATGAATACGCGATTTGGTATTTTAATGTGTGTCTGCGATGATTGGTGTGTTAGAATCTATTCTAGAGTGCTTAAAACCAGTAATTTCGTGTTACTAGTGTCCTGTGAGGCGTGGCACCCGACAACATCATGGAACCGCTAGGTGGTCTGCAACGTCACATCGCATGGTGGTGCTTAGGTTGCACCGGGCGATAGTGTAAGGGCAGTTTGTGTTTTTTGTGTGTTGTATATGCCTAGTTGTGATGGCCTTGGGTTTGGGATGTGCTTGCATGTATTACGAGCGAGGAGGTTTGTAATTGACTTTGAATGCATGATTGATACGGATGGAGAGACTCATATTGGTCATACTCTTGTGTAGGGATACGAGCGACGAGATTCGTATGTTATGTGCTCACACTTGAGGGTTTTACGAGTGTGGAGGTTCTTAACCGGATGTGTTCATGCGTGTTAGACTATGAGCAGGGGTGGTTCGTAGAGGTTGGACCACGAGCGGGCAGGTTCATGGAAGCATATGATATCCTTAAGGCCATAGTCAAGTATGCGTACGATATGATTGGATGTGTTAATCTCATATAGGTTGTCAGACTATAGTTGCATATGTACCTCGTGGTATAAAGGTCCTTAAGAATGAGAATCTTGTTAAGTTAAATTCCTTTGGGTGGGTGTTTATGTTATTATATATGCAAGTTTATTTTTGTTTAAGCTCACCCTTTCTGTATTTGTTTGGCAATGATCGTGTGATTTGTCACACGGGAGCAGATGTGATTCCAGGTGATGATGGTGATGCTTAAATGTGGAGTGGCGGGATAGCTCGGGATTTTTAATAAAGAATATGTTTTGATTATCTTTTTTTTAGTTACTCGGGATTACAAACTTTTAATAATGTAACTATGAGATGTTGAGATTTATGGTTTTCTTTACCTTAAAGCACATTGATAAATATTTGAATTTTCCCGCATTTGGGAATGGTATCTGATGTTTTGAATTTTACTTTAATGATATTTTGCTTTACCATGTAATATCCACCTAAGGTGTTACATTAATGGTTTAAGGTGGAACCTTGTCTCCTTGGAAGGTGGTTCAATATATGCAACATCCTAGACACAACACTGCACCTGGGACACAATGCCACATCTTTATCCTTCTCTTTCTTTGTATTCAAATAATCAACTAAGGAATCTCCTACTGATAGAAACAACCGATTAAAACACAAAAATAGTTGATTGAAAAATAGGGAAAAATGTAGAAATGCGAATTTGTGATTTAAAGCAAGATCAATATGAAAGATCATTCAAGATAGGTTCAAATGAGTTATACAAACATAAACAACGCTGCAGATAAAACTAGATCACACAAGAATGTCAAATAGATGGTTTAGATCACAATTCTTTAACCTTTAAAGTGTAATGCAAGAGAGAAGGGTTAGAGAAAAGAACAATGCACAAGATTTTTATTATAGTTCACTCAGACTTGAGCTAATCCAGTTAGTCAAGGCAACTCGAGCCTAACTTTGCACTATTTCAAAAGATTTACAAACTTCACACCCTTACACTTTTAAAATATGAAAGAACACCACACAATGGCTCTTGAATCACACAAGAATCAAACCAGCACAACAAGACACCTCTTGCAGAACTGGAAAAACACATGGCACATCCTAAAAGATTAAGAAAGACCAAACCTTAGTGGTGGCACAACCTTGTCTACCACAACCACCTTTTTTTAAGCTTCAAACACCAAGCAAAATGCTCCAAGAATGATCCAAGATCAATCTTCACCAACTACACTCTGTATGATCATGAAAGAGAGGGAATTCCACAGTTTCCAGAAGATTTTGCACAAAAAAATGGTCTTCACACATCTCTTTTAAAAAATATAGCTTTAATAGTCAAACTGTTACGAAATTCAACAAATTGATTTTCAAATCAATTGATTGATTTCACTTAACTTAAGTGGAATGAGTCGATTACAAAATAAATCAATTGATTGAATAAGTCTCAATTAAGACTACTACAACTAATCTTTTAATTTGTTAAAAATCCATTCAACAGACTAAAAGACTCCATTTAATCTGTTGAAAAATATTTCAACAAATTAAAAGACACAACTAAGACCATATACATCTAATTAATGCAAAAATGGTCTACAACATGTATTACAATCTTCAAGCTTGTTTTTTCCATGATTAATCCAGATAGAGAGCACGCATACAAAGCTTGATGAACACGTGAAACATCAAGTCTTCACATCTTCATCAATGTAAGCATGGTTCAAACGTGTTCTAAAGCAATGGCTTCAAGTACCTTCATCAAAACTTCATCAAATCTTTAAGCATCAAATCATCCAAGCTATTTGTGCCAACAGGTAGTTTATGATCATCTCTCAATTTAATTTGTTTATCTTTTAATAAAACATCAAATATTTGGTCAGCTTTTGATACGTAAAATGAATAAATTCAGTTGGCCAGATTATCTTTTACTTCAATTGTTTTACGATTTGCATGTATAAGGTGGTCCTAATTTTAATTATGCTATATTAACCGCTTTTCCTTCACTTTCACTATGTTCATCAGTATTTGACATTTTAGGTAGACTATTTGAAGTACCTATATAAGAAACTCTTTCTTTCTTACATTTATCAAATCATCAATACCTTTCTTTCTTATACTTAATATGTGCAATTCTTCTCACTTTATCTACCAATTGAGATAAATTTCATTCACTAACCTTTTACGTATTGAAAACTCTAACCTTGATGATTCCATTCTCACTAATTCATGTTCATCAATTTGAGTGAAACATCAATATTTCATTTGTCAAAATCTACTCAAGTAATCATTTATACTCTTGTTATTAAGTCTTTTAACATTCATTAGATCCATTAAGCTGTCCCAGGTTTATCCTATAAAGAATTACTTATGGAAATTCCTTTCCAGTTGATACATTATTTATTTAGTTGGGAGGTAACGTTGTAAACCAAGTGAAAACACTCTTTGTTACATAATTGGAGAAGTATTTCATTTTCAAATTTTCACTCAAAGAAAAATCTTTACACTCGATTTCATACCTTGCAATTTGTTCCACTATAAATTCCCCAATATATCTAGAAAACTTAGAGAATTTAGGTATTTTGTACCCTCTAGGTAATTCAGTTTCAAAAACAAAACAAAGGAATTGATATACAAAGCAAGGTAGATTGTAAAGTCTAATCTTTATTCCTTAGTTACGCATTTGATTCCCATGGTTGACTTGTATGTTATTTGGATTATATTTAGGGTTAAATATGTTTTTGGTCCCTTAACTTTCAGTACATTTTGGAATTAGTCTATTTCAAAACTTGAAACCAATTTAGTCCTTCATCTTTCAAAATACGTGAATTTAGTCCTTTTAATCAAATTTTGTTAAGTTTATTTGACATTTCAAGCGCGTTTCATAATAGTATTTGACTTAACATTAAAGCAAAAATGCATCAAACAATATAAACAACTCAAATACAATCTTGAAATGCGTACGAAACATCAAATAAACCTAACAAAATTTAATTAAAAGGACTAAATCCACATATTTTGAAATATGAACGACTAAATTTGTCTAAATTTTCGAAATGGACTAATTCCAAAATTATCTTAAAGTTAAGGGACCAAAAACATATTTAACCCTTATATTTATACCCAAAATCATCCCTCATGTAATTCACATTCTTTCTTTTGTTTTATCGCTTTTGACATCTCCTAAGCATTTGGACACTTCTTATTAAACTTGGGTTAGAATTACCTACATTTTCTTGAATCCCAAAATTGATGTTTTCTTGTAGCTTAACATGATTATTAATATTCACCTGAGGGATTTCAACATTTTTCTACTCGAGGGATTGTTAGAGAACCCTCGATTCGTGCCATTTAGCACATGTTCTACTCTTGTATTCATAATGGGTCCAACATAGGTTGTTATAACAATACTGGTTGTGTTCACTGAAAATGTGGTTTAACCACTAGTTTGACTCCCAATTTTAGTGGCACTGGTAAAAGGATACACCATAGACCTATTACTCATCGAGGTTGTCGTACTTTGTGTATTATGAGACATTATTAATTTACCACTTCTCAATCTCATACACTTTTAACACCCCTCAAGCTCACATTGTCTTAGAACTATCCGCTTTTGTGAATGAATATAAAACACAAGTGTGTCCTACTAGGCATAACAATTTATTTCATAAGGATTTTGGTTTGATATGGTCTAATGTACTTGAAGGTGAACCAAATCAACTCGTTTTGGATTCTTTTATCAATTGGGCTAGCAAACTAATGCTTTTGAATATGAATTAAACTGCGTTGATGTTTATTATTCCTCTCTTAGCTTAAACTTGATATATAACTCACTTACGATATGAATTAATGACACTATTATATTTAAGTCGTTGAATTCTCTTTCAATGTGTATTTTAATTAGGAGTTCATGCATTTCTCTTCAACAATCATTTTTTGTGTGTTTTTTGTATTTAAAAATGGAATGGTGAATAGAGAACAAAAGATAAAATGGATAAGGAATAAATGAAAATGAAGATTAAGACTAAGGTTTGCAAGAACTTGAATTGCAAGTAAATTACCAAGGACAAAAGACTAATTAGTGCTAGAAATCTATGAAAACGGTGACCCAAATTGCTGCATTCATCACTAGGTTGTCATTTCTCGTGTTCGTGGATTTCATAGAGTTTTTGAATCATAACCAGAATTTTTCACACTTTTTTTTTTACATTTGAATGGCCTATTTATATTTTCCACCTTTTTTCAAATAGTTAAACTAAAATAAAATAAAGAAAATTACATTAATTACAATATGTGCCTTAAAATCGATCGTATTGCGTCAATTATGCCCATTCTTCCTATGTTTTGATGCAGTTATTATAAGTAACTCCTCCTTTCATCAAACTTTATCTCTTTCTTGATTATCGATACCATTCTCTATGATAGTAAATGGGAGTAGTTATTTGTATACATCAATTTTGTTAGCTAAATTTTATTTTTCTATATATAACTAACTCGTAATCATTTTATAGCTCTTTATAAGCTAGAATATTGTTTATTCAATACGAAACAAAGATGTGTTAAAATGTATGTAATATCGTTTATTATTGAATATATGAGACATTTCATTAATTTCGAACTTTGATTTTGTTCTTTGTTTTCAAGTGGTGTGATTCAATTAATATAGTTGACACGTTCTTTCAATATTCTTTGTTGGCATTCTAAGCATAACAAGTTTAGTGTCAATTTTGATGTTTTTTCATACTATTGATAAGTCCTTGCAAGAAGATGAGTATCACTTCCAAGGTCAAGAAGTTCAATGGAAACAATAGATTCAATCTACGTAGAATCTAGATGAGGTTTTTTCTTAAAGAGCAAGGCATGTAGACCCCATTTTCTAGGAATACATTTAACATATAGAGACATGGTCTGAAACATATAAAAGAAAAGACTAATTTGATGCTCCTCTTATCATTGTCAAATAAGGTATTTTATGAGGCTACAAAGAAGATCTCAAAAGTGTTGTGGTTGAAGTTATACAAGCTCTTCATGAAAAAATTCATTTATAATAAGCTTGTCAAGGCCTAAATGGTGTAGTAGAACCTAAAAGCACTAGACAACCACTAAATTGAAAGCATTGATTATAATTGTAACATCCCATCCAGATATTACCTTCGGTACAATTCAATATAGCATAAAATCAAAAGAAAGCATTCTGATACCATCCCAAAACGTGGGAAAATTTAAAACCCCATTACTCCATTATTTTCCCTTATTTCATTGCCTTTTTGTGCCATTCTTGAGGATTGTTTAATGCTTAATTGTCTTTTGTTAGTGCATTTTCCTCAATTGGGCTTTATTGGGCCATTATTTCGAATTTTGAGTAATTTGACATTTATTGGTCTGATTATTGTTTCTAACTATTTTTAGGTATTATATGGAGCAATCATTTCCACATTTATCTTAAGGTCAAGAGAGAGTTACCACATGATTTCCACATTATTCCCACGTCTACGCCATGTAAATCAACCTGTCCACGTCATTGGGCCAACATTTTCAACCCAGAATGGCATTTTAATTATTCTGAGTAGCAGAATGGCATTTTTGTAAATATGTTGGTCTATAGTGATATGACCATGAAAATTTAGGTATTCTTGGTGTGGCAGTCACACTTCATCTTCTCCACCCTCCATTTTTACGTTTTTGGAGCTTTGTATGGTTACCCATGGAGGTGCCACCCGAATCTCGATGTTTTAGCACAATTTTCTTCCGTTTTTAAGCATTATTGACAACACCCATTGTGGATTTTATGTTTCCTACACATTTGGCAGTTTGGGCAATTTCCTTTTAACATTGAAACCTTATTGAATCCATGATTCATCTTCTATTCACAATTTGATAACTTGCTTTGTTATTGTTTCACGTTTTTTGCACCATTTTATGTTTTCTGCATCGTTTTCTTATCATTCAATGGTTGTATTCCGTTTAAGGTTGAGCTTTGGTTCGCAATCCATGGAGCACCAATTTAATGTGTTGATTCCTTGTGGAGAATGGATTGAAACCTTGATGTTACTGTTTCATATGGTAGAGTCTATCTTACTCTTCATTCAGATTCGATTTTTGTGCTTAATGGATGAAGAATTATGTTTAAACTTATTTTGCAGAATGGGTCATTTAGTTTTGAGGTTGTTATCATGCTTAATGATGCCATTACAGAGGAATGAATGTGTGCTTTGCTTAATTGCATATTGAATTTTGGTTCTAATCTTCGCTTAGTTGATTATTTCAAGAGTTCAATAGAGTAATGATAGTTAATTAATTTTGTGACCTATGATTGGTAGATTTTCCTTTGAATCAAGGAATCGACATTGCTTTCATTATTATTTTATCAAATTTGCACTTACAATTTATTCTTATGTTGAATTTCTAGAATCTGCAAACCCCACCTTCTGTTGAACCGCAATCTGGAACCTTTGAGTGAAAACAATAGTCACTGGGAGACAACCTTTGATTAATACCTGAGTATTGCATTTAAATGTTTTATTTGGTCGGGTACGACCTCGATCACTCCATCAACATGATAACAAAACTGATAATTCAAAATAATCTATTACAAGTTCCAACATTAAACCAACTTTTAAAAGAAAAGAAACATTGAATAAAGTTATTTTAAAATTCCCCAAAGCTAGCCCGCCTCTCCAAGCCTTTGCCTCGTCAGTACCATCTACAACAACATCTGCTCCGGTGTGACAAAGCCACACGATGATCGCACAACCACAAACAAAAAGGATGAGCTTAACAAAATAAAGCATACACATATAACATGATCACCTCACCCAAACAACTTATCATGAAAAAATGCCCCTACTTAGAGACCTTACATCACAAGGTAATTACGTAGCCACAGTCTCATAAGCCATATGAGACCCAGCACAACCAAACACATCATTATCTTGTTCAACCAGGCTCTTAAGGATAGGACAAACCATCTACGAACCTGCAACTCGTAGTCATAAACAAACCTAATCAACAAACTTTCTATATTAAACCAATCATTTAGGGTAAAAAAACATTACTAGAAATTTTTGAATCAATTCAAAAATAGTATACAATTCACAAACTTCTATTTATAGTCTACCGATTTCATGCTACTTCTATAAGCATAAAATAAGGAAATAATCAATACATTTTTGAAAACAGGAATGCTTACCCTGCATTTGTAGAAGAAATATAAATATTATTATTAGACATTTTACATTGCACACTACAATTAATTTCTAGTTTTATGCAACATGGATTTAAAGAGGAGATGTGATCTTCCATAAGAAGACATAAGTAAGTGAAATCATATTATTTCAAACAATTTGTTACAAGAAATTTCATGGATTACATTATTAAATATTATCATAATTATGAAGATAATACCAAATTTGCCAACAAGCTATCAAATTCGAGCAACCATTTAAACAAAATGAAGGTACCAAAAGAAGCATTGAAATACATTTTAATCTATTACTTTGTTAAAAGTTTGTAAAGCACACTAGAAAATCTTGTGTTATTTGGGATGTTGGAAATATTTTTCTTATTCACATTATGAAGTAACCACCCGTTTAAGGAAGCCTTATTCCTTAGAAACATCTTACAATGTGTGTGATTAGAAGTGACAAAAAAGAATACTTGAGTTCTTAATCTAAGAGGGTGATTTATAAGTGATAACCCGAAATGACTTGTATACTTGTAATTAGTGTTTGATTAGTGAAACACTTTCATAGTTTTTTAAGGAATAACTAGACATAACGCAATTGTTAATGGTGAACTAGTATAAATTGGTTATGGCATTCTTTATCTATATATGATATCTACTAAATGGTCTAGTCTTTATGCAAAAAAAAAATGTGCTCTATTCAAACCCCCTTTTAGAGTCTGCTTGTATCATCAAAGTTGTTGAAGGTATGACTCTTTGGAATGTGTGTGAAGGAGGGTAACATTTAAGACTCACCTTGATGAGATCAATTCTATTTGGATGAGGTCGTGGAATATGAAGGTCAAAGTCGAATATGAAGATTCAAAGATTATTCTTCTATTGTCTCTCAAACATCTAAGGAGCACTTCATGATTTTGTTAACCGTAGGGAAATATTGTATCATGCTTGAAGAGGTTGATTCTAGCCTCTTTAGCGAATTCTTCCTAAAAGAATTTCATTGATAAAGATGCGTAGCTTGGTGGTTTTCAAGTAGGATAAAATAAGAGGTTAAACAAAACCAAGAAGGGGTGAATTAGTTTCAAATTAAAGTTCCCACTTCTAAACTTTTCATCTAGTCAAAAAAAAAATTTAATAAACCATAAGTTTATATCAAGCTATAGTAATAAATATCAAAGTATTAAAATTTTTGTAAGTATGTAAAAGTTTAATCTTTCTCAAAAGTAGCAAAATAAAGAGACTATGGAATAAAGAAAGTCCCCCACAAAAATTTTATATTGGTTTGAATCAAGAAAGATCCTACGTCCAATGGGTAATCACCTCAAAGAGATTGATTACAAATTACTATCTTAAATTGATTAATGCAACCACTAATACAAAGTGAAACATTCAACAAAACAATTAAGAAAATGAAAAGACACAAGTTGAGAAAACACCTATCTTGAAAACCACAAGAAATGAAACCACACCTCCCTTAATAACCATAAGGGGTGAAAACACCTTCCTTGAAATATCACATGGAATGAAAAACACCATTCTTGAAAACCTCAAGACATGAGGAACACTTCCCTTAACAAACTGGAAGGGATGAAGAAAGCTTCAAAATCCTAGTAGCAGCAACAACACTTTATCACTCAAGAACACACTTGAAGAAATTTAAAAGCTACTTTTTCAAAACTAGGTTAACTAATGCTTGTCATAGAGCTAATTTTCATAATCAAATTTTATGTTTGAAAACATAGAGCTCTACTCAATTTATGGAAGAAAAATGCTTTTTGCCCCATTTCAGAAAAAAAAAAGCCAATTTCAAATTAGGTAAGCATAATCATTTATGACATATAATAATTCATTATTCCAGAACATTCATGATTCATAAAGTCCTTTCTTATGTGATAATTGACTATTGACATAGATAATCGATTAATCTAGACTACTCGTATTTTTCACGAGAATTTCAAAAGTCCTCAAGGAATTAATTATGTAAGTGCATTGCAACTATCTTCCACTTATCATTAAAACTCTTTCTTACACTTATTAAATATAGAAATCATATTTCCAAGACTCCAACACAATTTTCTACAAGCCTTTCAAGATGTTTTTTTGCATTCCAACTATTTTTTCATAATTCATCATCATCAAAACTTCCTTTTCATGTGATTTAATGTTGGATACCCATCTTCCTCTTAAATCAATACAATCAATGATGGCATTAGAGGAAATTTTTTCTAATGTTGGGGAACTAAGATCAAGGAATAACTAATGTATGGAAGGAAACATTGTGTATTAAAGACTTGGTTGCTAGTCTTATTTGCTCTAGAAAGTGTGGGGGTTGAATAGAGCTTGTAGACATTTGAAGATATTTTCATGTAGATGTATTAAACAAATACATTTAAAGTAAGAAGTAAGGACGAGAAGAATGCGCACAAGGATGTATATTGGTTCACCTCCACCTGAGGCAATGCCAAATCTCGTAAGCCACCTGCTTAACAAATTCACTAATTGACACCTTGACTAGTAATGAGTATCAACCTCTCTAGGTTACAATGATTTTAATCTTTCTAGGTATAACATCTAAATATCCCCTTGAGATCAAGAACTCACAATTACAATAATCAAATCATCTTTCCCATAGGAGAGTTATAATAATGCTCATAGGGTTCGTTGCACATAGTGAAGGATTTACAAATGTTTCGTTCAACCTAATATCACTGTCTAACAACATGTATATAACAATATAAGCTCACGAAGTATTTTGTTCCTCTTTTCTCTTTAGGAATGGATTTGACAGAGTTTCAAATTTTTGATTCTTTTTTTCTCTCTTGTTTTGTATTCTTCTTCATCTTGGTCTTGATATATATAGCTACGCTATGCCATTTGACCGTTAATTCATAATATCTTCATATATTAAGATATCTTCAAATATCTTTATCGTTCTTAACCTTTAAAGTTCTCGATAATTAATTAGAGTGTATTGCATCCTATGAATTATGAGTTCTTTCGTTTTCAGTCATTCCACAATTTGAATTTCAACCATTGTAATGTTGTTGCTTCAATGATCAAAATATATTATCGTAGTCTTTAATCTGCAGAGTCCTATTCTTGACTTTCTTGCTTTGTTGTTCTTTACTTAAACTTATTAAACACGCATTATTTGAAAACATATACATATATTTATTCATATTCGAAGAAAATTAGTGCACACATTCTCTAGTCATCTAATGGTCATGTATGTTGGTATCACGCAGCAGAATGTTTAGCGTTTGGACAAAAACCAAGAGGGGGTGAATTGCTTTTTAATATTAAAATTAATATTTTAAATTTTTTTGAAATTTTACCGATTAATTTAAAAATTGGTTCCTTTAAATGCAACAGTAGACACAATAAAGAGATAGGGAAGGAGATTTAACACAAGTATTTATACTGGTTCAGGTCAAAAGATCCTATGTCCAGTTGTTAATCTCTTCAAATAAAAAGATTAACTCAATCACTAACAAATATCAAATTACAATCAAATAACAAAAGAATAGGGAAAAGAAAACACCTCTCTTGAAGACCCAAAAGATGAACAACCTTTCTCTGAATCACACAGAGAACTTGACCTAGCTTTCCTAGCAACAACAACAACACTTAATCTCCTAGAAACCCTCTTAGGAAAAGTTATCGCTCTACCCACACTAGGTTTTTCAAAGCTCTTTTGAGAACACTCAGAGAACTCTCTTTGCAGTCACAACACTAGCACTCTAGCTTCTAAAAAAGGTATTCTCGAAGTTGAACTGCAGTTCTTTAAATAGGGGTTTCGAAAATTAGGTTAAAAACTGAAACGTCATGTTCCAACTGCCAAGGATAATTGATTATCACTAAGGATAATCGATTATTCTAGTAGGTTTTCTGAAAACAAATTTTGAACAGGATAATCGATTATCACTATAGTTTTTTCAAAAATGAGAAAACTTAGGGAAACGAAGGTTATGCTGCTGATTCTAAGTTAAGTAAAACTATTCTACAACACACTTAATTTATTTTACAAGATAACTTTAAACATTTAACATTTTGTCTTCATTCTTGCTTGATCATCATCCAAAATCACTAGGCTTCCTTCTTTTTGCCAACAATCTCCTCCTTTTCGATGATGATCAAAATATGTTTAAAGTACTTATTGTTTCCTGCAATTGAGAGACTTACAAAGAGAATGGTTAAGATAAATTAATGTTTTCTTTAAACTTATTCTCCCCCTTTTTGATTATTTGAGAAAAGGCTAAAGCTCCCCCTAAATTAGATAACCTTTATATCATAAAAGAAAAATGAAACACTTAATCACTCATCATTCATAATTAAAAGAAAGTACAAATAGTGGCAAATCATAAGTAAGAAAGAAGTCCTCCCCCTAAAATTTTGCACTCATGTCATCATCATGAGTGAATTCCTCATCAAACCTATGTTCTAAATGAGAAAATCTAGTATCTGTCCCCCTAATTAAGCCAACAACTTCTTCATGACGTGAGTTAGAGAGAAGAAATAATTCTTCTAGCCTTTTTTTCATGTTTACTATGTTGTCTTCTAGGGAGAAAGATGATCCAGCACCACTGGACGATCCAACATTCGGTACAACAGAGGGTATAGGATTAGCAGGAGGAAGTTTTTCATCTTCAGCTTCATAATTTGGCATATCGTCTCTATGGACATATGTATCACCAAGAGGAACAAGGTTTAACTATTTGAGAGAGCTTTCAGAAATCTCATTTGCACAGATTGTGCTTTGACAAAGCTCCCCAGTTGTGTCAACTCCTTTGTATTTGCAAATCCTTGAAATTAAGAGAGAATATGGTAGAGGATATTGTGAATACCTCTTGGCTTTTAGCATAGTGTCAAGGATTAAGTTTGACTATTTTATGGGCACACAATTTAAAATCCCATACATTATAAGAAGGTCAGCCTTTGAGCATTAGGCATGATTGGTTCCTTTGGGACATAAAATCCATAAAATTATATAGTTGATGAGTCTTTCATCCATTTTGAGTCCTCCTGCCAATAAATTTCTTCCAACATCCTGTGCAGGGTTGCGTAAGAAGGATTGGTAAGCCCACTACATGAAATCAGCTTATTATCTACGCCAAATTTTCATAGGTAATCCGTTTTTTTTTCGTAGGTGTCGCAACCGAGATCGCAGCGGGATGGCGAAAATAATTTTAAAAAAAATAAAGGACTCGCCACCATAGTTTATTATGGAAAACTATAGAAAAACCTTAAAAGAATGGTCTTTGAAACCAAATTTGGATTCGGGAGTCGATTACGTGTGGGGAAGGTATTAGCACCCACCACCGCCCGTCTTAAGACGGTTCCCTCTTTAATTAAGTGTGCAAGGTAGAATTTTGATGTTTGGAATATTTGTTATTCGCAAAAAAATCAAACAAAATAAAAAAAACACATACAAAAATATTAAAGATTAAAACAAAATTATTTTTTTATTTTTTTAACCCGACGAGGATTGCACCTCGCTCCTACGTATTTCCATTTGGAAAATCAAGGATAACGTAGTTCTTTGTAAAAAGGCTGTTTAATATTATTATTATTATTTTCTAAATTTTAAATTTATATATATATATATATATATATATATATATATATATATATATATATATATATATATATATATATATATATATATATTATTAATATCAAGAGAACCCGAAATTCTACATGATAAAAGATTTAGTTATGAAGCAAATATAAGATTTGACATGATATTAAAAATGATTTTATAATTTTTATTTATTATTATTATTATTTTTTTTAAAAAGAATTAAAAGTCTATGAAGGAATGTTTTTATTATCAAGCAAGTCCGAGACTTGACATGATATTCAATACTTATATAAAAGAAATAATATAATTTTTTTATCTTTTTTTTTATTTATTATTATCTTTTTTAGGGAGAATTAAAGTCTACGAAAGAAACTTTTTAATTATAAGATAAATGACATTCCAAATAAAGGGAAAGAGAAGGGTTGAGCATATCAATGACAAACCCAAAATCATTTAACGTACGAACCCCAAATATTTAATCATACAACAGGTCAATCGATCATACATTTGATATTATAAGAGAATCATGAATTTTTAGTAGCAAAGAGAGTTTACCTTTCAGGACACGAATAGAGCAAAACTGACCAAATGGACAGTAAGGTGACCCCTTTTGTGTGTATGCTCTGGTAATAAAAAAGAAGAGAGATTTTTCGAATTTTTTATTTGTGTCTTGCATTGGATAAATTTTGTGTTTATATAGGCACCTTGGGTACCCCTAAAATCCTAGTCTTTAATTATAACAAAATATATGAAGAAGGAATTGGTCCTGATGAAACATATTATAGAAATTAAATAGTCGCATAATATGCACGATGTTGATTATAATTATTAACGAAATATTGCCTATAACTAAAATCATATTTTCCGTCACATAAAGATCGTGATCAAATCATAACATATTATTCATACAATTGATTCTAATTATTACTAGGAATATTTTCTTTTAACTATTAAAATCGTACCATTCTCTAAAAGCATTATTATCGGGAATATTTGGTTCTAATTTTTTAAAATAATATCTTTTCTGACTGACAAATCAATGAGATACATCACATAAGCGTAAATGCAAGATATTTATTCAAATTATTATAAAAAATATTGCTCAAAATATTATACCCTTCTCTAAAAACAGAAATTATAAAACGTCCTTTTCTGACATGTCATGTGAAGAGTGTAAATAGCAAACAGTGGGGTGAAAATATGTATAAAACATTTGGGCTTATGAAAAGGGTGTGATAGTTAAAAACAAATTAGATTCTCTCTTATTTTCCTTTTCTTTCCTTTTTCTTTTTTTTTTTTGTTGTTCTTTTTTTTTTTTTTTATGGTAGAATTAAAATTAAAAACCTAACATATTTTTATTTTATTTTATTTTTATATTTTATTTAACAAAACAAATGCATTCACCCAGACGAAATTGGGTGTTGACAGTAGGTAATGTGTTGTTATCTACGAATTACCTACAAAGTAAATTTCGTAGGTATTGAGCTAGTAGGTAACTTTATCTACGAAAATAAGTTTCGTTGATAACTTATCTACAAAATTGGAGCATCCATAATTATCTACGAAAATTTTCGTCAAAAAATTTGTCTTCCAATAATTGAGTTATCTACGAAATATTTCGTAGATAAATTACGTACGAAAATTTTTGTAGATAATACCTACGAAACCAGCGTAGGTAAATTACCTACAAAAAATTTCATAGATAACTCAAATATAAAAATAATTAAAAAATTCTAAATTCCTTTCAAAATATATATATATATATATATATATATATATATATATATATATATATTCCATTAATTGTGATTAAGTGCATGTTTCTGACTAATTGCATGTTTGTTTCTTCATTTAAAGGGTACCAAAAATAATAAAAATAGTGTACCCAGGTACATGGTAAAGAAGTACCTAGAAATGGTGTTTGGTTTGCTATTGGGATATGCAAACACATGTATCAAACATCCTTCATTCAAGAAAAAGAAGAGTAACACCATCCATTATTCAAAGAAAAAAGAGTAGCACCATCCATTGAAAGTTAGTTTCTACTTGGCTAATTAATATAAATGGCTTGATGTAGGTTTATTGAAATTACCTATTTCTCATTCAATTAATATAAGTGGCTAAACTTTCTTTCATAACAAGACTCATTCTGACATCTAATTGGTGGCTAAACTTTCTTTTACTCATTCAATTACCTTATACACACTCACAGTTCTTGAATTTTTTATGCTAATAGGAACCTCATCGTAAACATAACTAACAAAACATGTGTATGTGCAATGATATACTAGTTCTAGTTCTTTCATGATAACATATAAAAAAGGAAAAAATAACAAGTCATGAACATGCCTGTGATTTGAAATCACCACTAGAAAATCCTAAAGCTTGTCAAAGCTTGAGGAATTGAGAGATGATTCGTTTATAGCTAGTGGTTGGCTTTGAAGAAATCGATCTTCAACTTTTCCTTGTGTCTATTAGGTAAATATCTTCAATCTTTGATTAAACAAAAATTCAAACATGTTGACACTTTAAAATATATAATTTTGAGATATTTTATTAAGCACATTCGACTAAGTGTATCATTCATTCAACTAAGAATTTTGATAGCATTCTTAAGATTCTTAAGATTATTTAATTAGTGATGATGATGCTCATTGTTCAACTATGAAATTCATTTCTTAGTACCTATAATAGTCTGGATTTGGTATGGAAGTACAAGTATTCAGTAGTAGTATTCAAAACCAATTTGGGCCAAAGAAGCCTCCAATAACAATAACTAGTGCCTTTGGTTCAATCCCTCTAAATTAATCTTGAACTATATGTCTACTACAACATAAAAAGCATATTGATCTACTGCAACACTTACCCCAATTCCATTTCCACACAATCCATTTCTTGCTCGTAACAAAATACTCCCTTATGGTTAGTCCACAATGAACTCATGTTGTGTGATAAAAGATAATGATAACATCAACCCTTAAAATTTTCATGCCTAGTCATTGTTCCAGTTGCATAGTACATTTAAATTGTAGTAATGAGAGCAGCACAGTCTTACTAAGTTTCCCACTATGGACGTGGTACTTCTTTCTAATAACGTATCATTAGAGATTCAACATGGGTGTAGTTCTGAATTCCAACAGCAAAACCAGACTTTATAGATTTTCCAGCAAGCTCAATTAATCCAAAGATAACCTTAACCCTGAAATATAACTATCATTATATGTTAAACTTGAGTTCAATAATTAGCTACAAACATAATTAGTGAGAAAACACCAATCGTTGCAGTTAATGTTGCTGAAAGGAGTAAGGATAGTTTTTATAGGAGCTTTAAGAAACATAATGGAGTCAAAAACTTAACTTTCTTCAATTTTGATTTCTTTCTTCTCTTCCTTAATCAAATCTATCCTCTCTTTTTTTATTTTTATTTTCACAAAAGAGGTTATGTATTCTTTTGCTGCTACCATTAGATTTCACTTAGGATATGACAGAGCCATCAATTTTGTCTAATGAGTGGCATGGTCAACCAACACACGAAATATTTCACTACCACAAAATTTGCCCCAAATAGAGAATAAAGACACTCAACACGTCACCTAAAACATCAAGCATCGCCGAGAAGAAGAAGATCCATTGATGCAACTAAATTTGCTTCACGAAAGATAGGGCTCCAATGAGATAAGATTTGTGGCCCAAGATGAGATTACTGAGGAGCGAAATAGAACAAAGGAATTTTGTGCGAAAATGGAGTTAAGGATTGTATACAATATCTTGTAATTTCCCTGCCTTCAATGACGATGGGTTAGAAGGTACCAACGACCCAAACGACACGAACGGTGCAAACGATGGCGACCCAGACGACGATGACGCATTCGACGTTGATGACATAGACGACAAAGCAGACCACATAGTAGACGACGCTGATGACGCAAACGGCGAGGCGGACGACGTTGATGACGTAAACGGTGAGGCAGACGACGTTGATGACGCAAACGGCGAGGCAAACAACATTGATGATGCAAAAAACAAGGCGGACGACGTTGATGACGCAAATGGCGAGGCGAACCACGTTGATGACACGAACGACGCATGCGATATGATGTGGGTGAGAAAGAAATTCAGATGTGGGTGAGAGTTGAGAGTGATTTTTTGCAGTTCAGGAAAGAGGGTGGTGTGAAGAGGAAGAATCAGGAAGTAATTTAGGTTGCATTATTTTTAATTTAAAAAGTTATATAAATTTTACATATGAAACTTTATCGTAGGTAATCGTTTTTAAAAATATTTTTAAATTTTTTTTTATTATATTTATTTTCTACACTTATTTTCATAGATAACTTATCGTATGAAAAATTCTGATCATGTTTATCTATGAAATTTTTGTATGTAATTTATTTTTTGTTCTATCCACGAACTTTTACTTTATTTACAATCAATTTTCGTAGATAAAATAAAATTATCTATGAAAAATATTTCATACATAACTTTTCGTAGATAATAGCTAATTTTCTTGTAGTGGCCAAAATTCTATTAAAGCCATCAATCCCATTGAAGATGGATTCAGCAACATCATTGATGGGAAATTTTGCCACATTTTCCCAAATATCATTATCAATGATAATGTCTACACCTTTGACCCTTTATTGATGTATTTGGGAGAGATGGTGGCCTTGTTTTTCCATATTTGGATGAATTCATCTCTCTGTTCTTCGTCAGAAATCCAACCTTCAATGGAGGCAGCTTGTGTAGAAGGTTGAGTTGGACGTGGAGCAGTACGTCTTCGTGTAGGAATTTTTCTGCGAGATGATTCTGCCATTGCACTGAATTTTGAGAGTGATAGAGAAAAGTGAATGTGTATTTAGGATTTCAAAAGGGGCAAATGGTGAGAAGTTTAGTTTTTTGCGTGAATAGTTAAAATTGAGGGTGACACTTTATAGGGAGAAGGTTGCCAACAAATATAATGAGAGAATAAAGGCAAATCTAGCCATTACAACGACTAGTTTTTGAAAATTGTTCGCCCAACGTCGCACAATAATAGATTAGCCTCAGTGATAATTGATTATTGTTTCAAGATTTAAATTTCAAAAAAGAATTTTATGAGCAAATAATCGATTATTGTAAGTAATAATCGATTATTCCAGAATGAATTTTAGTAATTTGGACTAGGTCACGATTATTGAGCTTTGTTTTACGAAAATTTGGAGAATTTAAGTTTTTGCTCTTTCAAAAGACTTCTACTATTCCTAAATCTCTATCTAAGCTCATAGAATCTGTCTTTGGCTAAAGGTTTTGTAAAAATATCAGTCAATTGATGCTTGGTGTCTATATATTCTATCACACAATTTCCTTTACTTATGTGATCCCTTAAGAAGTGGTGTCTAATTTCTATGTGCTTTGTTCTAAAATGCATTATGGGATTTTTGGTTAAGTTTATGGCACTCGTATTATCACACTTTAAAGGTATATGGTTTAGATAGATATTGTAATCCTCTAATTGTTGTTTCATCCATAGGATTTGGGCATAACAATTGCCAACAACAATGTATTCAGCCTCAATGGTTGATAAAGCTACACAAGCTTGTTTCTTGGAGTGGTAAGAGACTAAGGAGCCTCAACAGTTGATAAAGCTACTCAGTAGATCCAAATATTATATCATCTACATAAATTTGAACTAGCAAAATATGTTCACCTACTTTTTTAATAAACAGATTTATATCAATTTTTCCTCTTTCAAAGTCGTTTTCTAACAAAAATGTGCTTAATCGTTCATACCAAGATCTAGGTGCTTGTTTTAATCCATACAATGCTTTTTTCAATTTATAAATGTGAATAGGAAATTTATAATCTTCAAAACGAGGAGGTTGTTCAACATACACATCTTCTTTAATAAATCCATTTAAAAAAGGCACTTTTAACATCCATCTGATACAATTTAAATTTCATGAGAGACGCATAAGCAAGAAGTAAACGTATAACTTCTAACCTTGCAACTGGAGCATATGTCTCATCATAATTTATACCTTCTTCTTGTCTATATCCTTTTACTACAAGTCTAGCTTTATTCTTAGTGATGTTTCCATCTTCATCCAGCTTGTTTCTAAACACCCACTTTGTTCTTATTACTTGGTGTGAATCATCCCTAGGAATGAGTTCCCAGACCTCATTTCTTTCAAATTGATTCAACTCTTCTTGCATTGCAATGCACCATTGATCATCTTGAAGAGCTTGTTCAACATTTTTGGGTTTTATCTATGAAACAAAGGCTACAGTCATACAAAAATTAGACATATTTCTAGTAACTACTCCATTTGATATATCTCCAATGATATTTTTCAAAAATAATCCTCTAGGTGATTTCCAGCTTTTGGCAAGATCTTCAGGTTCAGCAAGTGCGTTCTCATTTAGGTACATCTCATCAAGAGCTTCTTTAAGATATTCTTCACCACCTGCATTTGTTTTATTTGACTCAAGAGGATTTTCCTCAAGGTCCACAACTTCATCAAAAGAAAAATGCATGGATTCTTCTACATTTAAAGTTCTTCTATTAAAAACTCTATAGGCTTTACTGGTTAATGAATATCCTAAGAAAATAGCTTCATCTGCTTTAGAATCAAATTTACCTAAATTTTCTTTTCCATTATTTAAGACAAAACATTTGTGTATTGCACCTAGGCGGCCTATTCAAACTACACGACTAAACCAGCCTATGTAAAGCCCTGCGAGTAGTTAATAAGTGAATAAACAGACAGGCCTAAGCGGAATGGGCTGCCTACTTTAGAGGACAGGACGACATCTATCAACCATTCTTGACTTGGACTATTTCAAACAAGGGCCCTAAGACCCACAATCATTAAACTAGGGGCCTAGGTCAAGCCCAGGCCCACCTACGACCCTACCAATGGCCCAGCCCAGACCCAACTACGACCCTACCAATGGCCCAGCCCATGACAAAACCAGGCATAATTAATAACCCTATAAATACACGTGGACCCCGAGAATTAAAGGGACGCATTCATTAATCCCTTAATCATGAGATTTGACTTTCTAAGAATCCTTTGGCTAACTTGAGCGTTAGAGTCTTGTCCGTAGGTAACCCCTCTTGGGTCCAAGCCAGTCCAATCCGTGATACCAGCAGATGGCATATACGAGCCGAGAAGGAGCCGACTAGAGAGATCGCGAATTGAGGTAAGGTGACGTTTGTGTCTAACTTCTCTTATTTGTTCTCTGTAGGAACAATTTGCATCCAAATATTTTTAAGTGTGCTACATTAGGCTTTCTTCCTTCAAACAATTCATAAGGGGTAATTTTCAAGATAGGTCTAATGAGCATTCTATTTAGTACATAACAAGTTGTGCTCACTGCATCAACCCAAAAATATTTAGGCACTTCATATTCGTTCAACATTGTGCGAGCTAGTTCCTCTAAGGATCTATGTTTTTTTCTACAACTCCATTTTGTTGAGGAGTTCTAAGTGCAGAAAAATTATGCATAATCCTGTTTTCTTCACAATTTTTCAAACAATTCATTTTGAAATTCCACTCCATGGTCACTTCTCAAAACTTTAATTTTCCAATCTATTTCATTTTGAATCACTTTTGCAAATTTTTAAAAGCTTTAAAAGCCTCACTTTTTAATGTGAGAAAGAAAGTCCAAGTATATCTTGAGTAATCATCAACAATAACAAGAGCATAGTAATTTTCCCAAAACTTTTTATCCTAGAAGGACCAAACAAATCCATTTGCAAAAGTTCTAATGGCTTTGATGTAGAAATCCTATTTTTTGAATGAAATGATTGTTTTACTTGTTTTCCTTTTTGACAGGCAACACATAGTTTATCCTTTTCAAATTTTTTTTTTGGCAATCCAATTACTAATTCCTTAGAGATTAGTTTGTTTAAATGTTGCATATGAATATGAGCAGCTCGTTTATGGCACAACCAAAGATTTTCTTCTTTAACAACCAAACAAGTTCACTACAAAAAAAAACTGAAATTACCGATGGAATTTTACCGACGGATATGTTTCAGTCGAAAAATTTGAATTACCAACAAATTTTACCGAAGGATTTTCAAATTTTAATTACCGACGAAAAAATTCGTCGGTAACAGATTTCATTTGTCGACAAAAAAAATCACCGGTAATTCAATTTTTTTTAACCGACAAAATTTATCGACGAATTTATCCATCAGTAAAAGGAGCGGGAAATTTCTCGCTCAGATTTGTATTGTCGACGGATTATTTCGTCGCTAAAATCTGTCTATAATTTAAAAAAATTTTATCGACGACTTTACTGACGGATAAATTCAGATAAATTTTTCAGTAAAAGAAGCGAGAAATATGCTGTCCAAATTTGTATTGTCGATGGATTTTTCCGTCGGTAAAATCAGCCAGTAAAGAAGAAGAAGAAAAAGAAGAAGAAGGGGAAGAAGGAGAAGATGAAGGAGAAGAAGGAGAAGAAGAAGGAGAAGAAGAAAAAGAAGAAAAAGAAGAAAAAGAAGAAGAAGAAGAAGAAAAAGAAGAAGAAGAAGACAATGGCGGCGGAGGTGGTGGCGACAACGACGGTGACGACGGCGAAGACGACGTTGACAACGGCGACGGTGCGACGACGATGACGGTGGTGGCGACGACAATGACGGTGGTGACGGTGACCACGAAGAAGAAAACGAAAAAAAAAATGAATGAAAAAGGAGGAAAAAGATGAACAATGCATGTTATTTACCAACAGATTATTTTATAATTATCGACGGATTTTACCGGTGAATTTTTCTATCGGTAATTATCAACACATTTATAGACGAATTTTTCTGTCGATAATTATCGATAGATATTTCTGTCGGTAATTATCGACGAAACATGATTTGCGTCAGTAAAGCTTTACCAACAAGAATTTTACTAAAAATATTTTGACCGTCGGTAATGTGTATTTAACGGCGGATGTTGACCATTACCGACGAATTTTGACCATCAGTAATATCAGTTTTTCTTGTAGTGGTTATATCACTAGTTGATGCATTATCAAGATCAATCAAGTAGATGTTATTGTGTCTCATACCTTTCAAGGCAACTTCCTTAGAGTCCTTTTGATGAATGGTGCAGTAGTTACTCTCAAAGATGACTTTGAGTCCTTTATCACATAATTGACTTATATTGAGAAGATTGTGCTTTAGTACTTCCACAAATAGCACATCCTTGATCTCCAATGTATTTCCTCCACCAACATCACCCATTCCAAGTATTTTTCCCTTGTTGTTATCCCCATATGTAACAAATCCTTGTTCCTTTCTTTTAAAGTTCTTAAACTTCCTTTTATCTCCAGTCATGTGCCTTGAACAACCATTGTTAAGATACCATATTGATTTCCTGGATTTAGAAGTCATCTACAAAATAAGGAAACAATTTCTTTAGGTCCCCAACAACTTGTTTGGGTCCTTGGGGTTAGAAAAAAAATATCTACCTATCAACAGGCACCCAATGATACTTCCCATTTGGAACACCAATATGTTTAATGTTGCACTTATTTGAAGTATGACCATTTTTCATGCAATAAAAACAAGTAGCAGTACATGCATATGTATTCATAGAGTAAGCAATTCCTTTTTCTACCCAGACTCCACGAGTTTTTTTAGTTTTATTTTTCATATTACAATTATGAGCATGCCTGTTCTTATTTGAATTTTTCTTATGAGCAAGTTTTTTAGAATTTTTATTTTCTAATGCATCTTCAAGATGTTTTTCCAAAATACATATATCAAACATGTAACTTTTACAGGAAGCACATTCAACAATTTCTTTTTCTTTGTTTTCTAAAGTTGAAATTTTATTTTTAAAAATTTCTTCTTCCTCAAGAGATTTTTCAAAATTATTTTGTAATTCTGTAAACTCAAATTTTAATTTCCTGTGACTAGTATCTAATTTGCTATATTTAACAAGCAATTGTCGAAATGCATCATAAAGAAATTTGCTTCTTCCTCATCAGAATGACTAGAGTTTAATGTACTTGAGGCATTTTCTTCCCAGGCTATGTATGTTGATATCGTGCAGCGGAATGTTTAGAGTTTTGACAAAAAAAACCAAGAGGATGGTGAATTGGGTTCTTAACAAAAAATTGTGTTTTTAAAATTTTCCCTTTTAATATCAAAGTTCAATTAAAATTCTTTCATGTATTTTAATAAACACAATAAAATAAAGAGAGTAGGGAAGAGAAAACTTGCAAAAAATATTTATACTGGTTCGGATCAAAAGACCCTACGTCCAGTTGTTAATCTCTAAAAAACGAGATTAACAAAATTACTAAAATAAACCAAACTTATAATAATTGATAAGAAAGATTAGGGTTTAGAAAACACCTCTCTTGAATCACACAAGAGATGAAGACACCTCCCTTGAAATCCACAAGGGATGAAAACACCTTCCTTGAATCACACAAGGAATGAACACCTCCTTTGAATCACACAAAGGATGACTGACTTCTCGTAGCAACAGTAGTAGCACTCAATCACTCAAGATCCCACTTGATGAAAGTTATCGCTCTACCCACACTAGATTTTTCAAAGCCTTCCCATAGAGAGTTCTTAAGTACTCAGACTTCTCTAAGTTCTGTTTTTGATAATGAAAGCCTATCACTCTATTTATAGAAGCCTATTTAGGAATTAGGTTAAGAATATGAAAAGTTAAGTCCCAAGTGCCATAGATAATCGATTATCATAAGTGATAATCGATTATCACAGAAATTTTTATGAAAATATTTTTCTTGTTGTGATAATCTATTATCAGTTAGGATAATCTATTATCAGTAGGTGATAATCGATTATTCTACAGGCTTTTCTCAAAAATCAATTTTAATTGAGATAATCGATTATCACTAAGAATAATCGATTATTCCAGTGAGTTTTACAAATAAATAAAATTCTCTTGGTGCTCTACTACTTGGGTTTTGTCTTTTGACTCTTGACATGCTAATTTAACTATTTTAAATAACATACACAGATTACAAGACCTAAACAACTAAACCCCTAAGTCTTCAATGGATCTCCTGAATTAAAGCATTCTTTTAAGTCTTCAACATTTTTCCATGCATCATCATCAAGTCTTCCATACTTCTTCATAAGTCACCATCATCATCAAAATTCCTTATTGGAGGAAGATGCCATCTTCTTCTTTTTGTCAACAATCTCTCCCTTTTTGATGATGATAAAAAATTTCTAAAGACTTATGATGTGTCTTGTTCTTAATAAACAACTTAAGAGAAAAGAGTAGTTAATCCAAATAAAAATAATTAATTTTTCTCTCCTTTTTAAAACATAAGGTATTACAAGATATCAATAAACACATATCTTCCCCTTAAATAGGTACCACCTATCACAAGATAATAACATAAAAATATCTCCCCCTTTTTTTTATCATAATCAAAAACGATTTTTTTAGACAAGTTCCCCTAAATCAAATAACTTAAGTTCCTCTTAAAAAAATGTTTAAGATATAAAACTCCTCCTACATGCAATAAACACAAGAACAAATACTCCCCCTTAATTAAAGAGTCCCCCTAAATGAAAGAGAGGCTCTAAAGATTAAAAAAAAGGTTTAAATAAGGAAATGTTATATTAACAATATGAACTCCAACGTACTAATTTGCATTTATGAAGTACCTAGTTGTTGCTAAGGGTCTACATTTTTGAAAGGCTAAATCAAATGATAAAAACAAATTTGAAAATATGCGTCCTACTATGCAAGATAATCAATTATCAGCTTAAGATAATCGATTATTGGTTCATACCCACGAACAAAAATTTCCAGATTTGCTGATAATCTATTATCACCTGAGATAACCGATTATCCCAAAGGAGTTTTTCGGAAAACACTGAAATTAAGGATTTTTACCACTTTTACACATATAATATTCCCAAACCCCTTATAAAATTATAGAACTTACCAGGATACCAAAAGTTTGATGAATATACTAGTTATTGAACATTCAAAGAGACTTTCTTGATTTTGATATAACCTGCGAGATAGAGAACAATAACATTTTGGTCCCCAATAAACTTATTTGGGTCCTTTGAGGTTAGAGATATGTTACTTTATAATAGGAATATAAGCACATCTTCCATTAGGGACATCAAAATGTTTGACTCTACATTTATTTTAAGTGTGCCCCTTTTGCATACAATAAAAACATGTTACATAATTTATATTCCTAGAAGAAGGTTTACCTTTTTCTACCCATACCCTATGGGCTCTTTTATTCTTATTCTTAGGAGCTTGCTTGTTGTTACTTAAATTATTTTTCTTAAAATTAGGTTTTTTAACACTTTTATTTTATAATGCATCTTCAAGTTGTTTTTCTAGAATATTTAAATCAAACATATAACTTTTACAGGAAGCACATTCAATAATTTCAGTCTCTTTATTTTCTAAAATTGAAATTTTATTTTTCAAGACTTCTTCTTCCTCAAGAGATTTTTCAAACTTACTTTGTAAATCCTTAAAATCAGATTTTATTTTTTTATGAGCAACATCTAATTTACTGGATTTATAAAGTAGTTGTTGAAATGCATCATACAAAGAATCATAATCATTGTCATTACTATAAGAGCTTACCTCACTGTCAGAAGAGTCATGGTCAGCAATCAAACATAGATTTGATTCCTCATCAGATTCACTAGAGTTAGATGAGCTTGAAGAAGAACTTGAATTATTATCCTTCCATTTCTTTTTCTTAAAAACCTTTTTGCCTTTCTTCTCTTTACCCTTTTTAGCATTTGGGCAGTCAGCTTTTACGTGACTTGTTTCACCACGTCCATAGCAATTGAAATTTGAAACAAAGTTTTGGCTTTCGTTTCTATACCTTTTGTGATGTCCTTTGCCTTTGCTCTTCATAAAGTTTGCGAATTTCTTTATCATGAGACTCATATTCTTTTCGTCAAAGTCATCATCTTCTTTGGAGCATTTATTTTTCACAATAACATATTTGAAAGCAATGTTCCTTGTCCTTCATTGGTCCTCTTCTTCATTTAAACGTCCAAGTTCAAGTTCATGCTCTCTGAATTTACCAAAAAGAGCCGCCATAGACATTGTTGCAAGATTTTGAGATTCAATGATCGTCGTAACCTTTGGCTGCCATGTCTTGTTCAAAGATTTCAAAATTTTAATATTTAATTCATCAATATCAAAATTTTTACCTAACCTAGAGAGATGATTAACGATGTGGGTGAATCTCTTCTGCACATCATAAATGGTTTCGCCTTGTTGCATTCGAAACATCTCATATTCTTGAATTAATGAGTTCTTCCTTGCACACTTAACATCATATGTTCCTTCATGGGCTACTCGTAAAATCTCCCACATTTCCTGGGCACTTGTACAAACTGAAATTCTGTAAAATTCATCAAGAGTTAGTGAAGATGATATTATATTTCTGGCCCTAACATCATATTTAGCCCTACTATTTTCTTCCGCAGTCCATTGGGAAAAGAGCTTAGGTTCTTGCAAATTATTAACAGTAATAGTAGGAACAAAAGGACCATTTAAAATAGCATCCCAAATACCTCTATTAATAGACTCCAAAAAGATTTGCATCCTGACTTTCCAGAAAGGATAATTTTCACCAGTAAAAAGTGGAAGTCTGTCAATAGACACACCCATAGAAAAAGTTTGGTTTTCTCCAACCATTTTCGAAAACTTTAAAAAACTATCAAATATTTATCAAGATTTTTGATACCAATTGTTGATATCGCGCAGCGAAATGTTTAGAGTTTGGACAAAAAAAAAAACAAGAGGACGGTGAATTGGGTTCTTAACAAAAAAATGTGCTTTTAAAATTTTCCCTTTTAATATCAAAGTTCAATTAAAATTCTTTCCTGTATTTTAATAAACACAATAAAATAAAGAGAGTAGGGAAGAGAAAACTTGCAAAAAATATTTATACTGGTTCAGATCAAAAGACCCTACGTCAACAAGGTCTCTAAAAACGAGATTAACTAAATTACTAAAATAAACCAAACTTACAATTAATGATAAGAAGATTAGGGTTTAGAAAACACCTCTCTTAAATCACACAAGAGATAAAGACACCTCCCTTGAAATCCACAAGGGATGAAAACGCCTTCCTTGAATCACACAAGGAAATAACTCCTCCTTTCAATCACACAAAGGATGTCTGACTTCTCCTAGCAACAACAGTAGCACTCAATCACTCAAGATCCCACTTGATGAAAGTTATCACTCTACACACACTAGATTTTTCAAAGCCTTCCCACAGAGAGTTCTGAAGTACTCAAACTTCTCTAACTTCTATTTTTGATAATGAAAGCCTACCACTCTATTTATAGAAGCCTATTTAGGAATTAAGTTAAGAATATGAAAAGTTAAGTCACAACTGCCATAGATAATCGATTATCATAAGTGATAATCGATTATCACAGAAATTTTTATGAAAATATTTTTCTCGCTGTGATAATCTATTATCACTTAGGATAATCTATTATCACCAGGTGATAATCGATTATCAGTAATCGATTATCAGTAGTGATAATCGATTATTCCAAAGGATTTTCTCAAAAATAAATTTTAATTGAGATAATCGATTATCACTAAGAATAATTGATTATTCCAGTGAGTTTTACAAATAAATAAAATTCTCTTGGTGCTCTACTACTTGGGTTTTGCCTTTTGACTCTTGACATGCTAATTTAACTATTTTAAATAACATACACAGATTACAAGACCTAAACAACTAAACCCCTAAGTCTTCAATGTATCTCTTGAATCAAAGCATTCTTTTAAGTCTTCAACATTTTTTCATGCATCATCATCAAGTCTTCCATACTTCTTCATAAGTCACCATCATCATCAAAACTCCTGATTGGAGGAAGATGCCCATCTTCTTCTTTTTGTCAACAGTGTATGCCTTTTTCTTAAAGAATTTTCTGCCCTTCCTTTCTTCACTTTTCTTTGAAATTGGACAATCAGCTTTGACATGTCCAGTTTCTCCACATCCATAGCACTTGAAGTTTGAGGATGATCCTTGATTCTCCTTCTTATTGCTCTTGAATATATTTTTACCTTTGGCCTTCATGAATTTTGTAAACTTTTTAATCATCAGACTCAGATTCTCATCATCATCATAGTCTTCTTCATCTTTATGCTTTTTGCCTTTTATGACCTCGGAAAAGGCAATATTTTTGTTTCTTCCAATATCTTCTTCTTCATTTAATCTACCCAGTTCAAGCTCATGCTCCCTTAGCTTTCCAAATAGGGTCGCCATTGTCATCGTTGCTAGATTTTGTGACTCCGTGATGGCCATCACCTTTGGATGCCCAGTCCTATTCAAAGATTTAAGAATTTTTATGTTTAATTCATCAGTGTCAAAATTTTACCTACACTCATGAGATGATTTACGATGTGTGTGAACCATTTCTGCACATCATAGATGGTTTCTCCTTGTTGCATACGAAACATTTCGTATTCTCGGATTAAGGAGTTCTTCCGCACCCTTTTTACATCGTCTATTCCTTCATGAGTCACTCGCAAAATTTCCCACATTTTTGGGGCACTTGTACAAACTGAAATGGTATTGAGCCCGTCTATTTTCATTTGCAGTTCATTGTGAAAAAGGCTTTGGTTATTGCACATCATTAACAATATTAACAAGAACAAATGGACCCTTTAACACAGCATCCCAAATACCCCTATCAACTGATTCCAGAAAAATTGCATCCTAACTTTCCAAAAAGGATAATTTTCACCAGTAAAAAGAGGAGGTCTGTTGATAAACGCACCCTCAACAAAATTTTGAAAAACTATCAAACCAAGCTTTGATACCAATTGTTGGTATCGCACAGCAGAATGTTTAGTGTTTGGACAAAACCTAAGAGGGGGTGAATTGGTTTTTAATATTAAAATTAATACTTTAAACTTTTTCTGAAATTTTACCGATTAATTTAAAAATTGATTCCTTTAAATGCAACAATAGACACAATAAAGAGATAGGGAAGAAGATTTAGCACAAGTATTTATACTGGTTCAGGTCAAAAGATCCTACGTCCAGTTGTTAATATCTTCAAATAAAGAGATTAACTCAATCACTAACAAATATCAGATTACAATCAAATAACAAAAGAATAGGGAAAAGAAAACACCTTTCTTGAAGACCCAAGTGATAAACAACCTTTCTCTGAATCACACAGAGAGCTTGGCCTAGCTTTCCTAGTAACAGCAACAGCACTCAATCTCCTAGAAACACTCTTAGGAAAAGTTATCACTCTACCCACACTAGGTTTTTCAAAGCTCTTTTGAGAACATTTAGAGAACTCTCTTTGCAGTGACAACACTAGCACTCTAGCTTTTCATAAAGGTATTCTCGAAGTTGAACTGCAGTTCTTTAAATAGGGGTTTCAAAAATTAGGTTAAAAACTGAAACGTCATGTTCCAACTGCAAAGGATAATCGATTATCACTAAGGATAATCGATTATTCAAGTAAAGTTTTCTGAAACAAATTTTGAACAGGATAATTGATTATCATTAGTGATAATCAATTATCACTGTAGTTTTTCCAAAAATGAGAAAACTTAGAGAGACGAAGGTTATGCTGCTGATTCTAAATTAAGTAAAACTATTCTACAACACATTTAATTTATTTTACAAGATAACTTTAAACATTTAACATTTTGTCTTCATTCTTACTTGATCATCATTCATTGCATGAACATCATTCAAAATCACTAGGCTTCCTTCATTTTGCCAACAATGTATGTGTGTCTAACGAAGTAGATTCTTTGATTAATCCTTCTTTTGTCTAGATCTTTATCTAAGATATAATTTTAATCATCCTAAGATTATCTTGAGCATGTATATTAACTTATCTAAGTATGTTTCATAATACGTTTTTTATCATCAAAACTTGTTCATTCTTAGTGTCATCTAATGTGGTTTGCAGCGTCTAATGCTAACAATCGTTTTAATTGTTACATCTAAGCTATAGTTGTCTAATTTGTTGATAATAGGCTCTTATTGTTATTTTCTTATGAGTCCACCTAGCAACTACTTTACCATGTTGAAAGAGAATGGTAATGGTAAAGGGTTGATGGATAATCATGCTTTATGCATGACACAGTTGGTATATGTTTTGTTTGGAAAGATGCATGATTTCGTTGGTAAAACATTTGGCCAACATCAATTATGCCTTAGAGTTGAGGAAGAACTTTACATCAATTGGAGCCTTAGATACAAAAGGTTGCATGTGCCTCATTGAAGGTGCATAATTGGTGCAAGGCAAAGAGAGGAGTACCATTGTTGTAATGTATAAAAGGTGGACAGTCCTATTTCTTAAACATAAATAAAAAGCCTCTGAAAATTTTAAGCATTTCATGTCTTAATTCTCCACCAGATCAATAAGATTATCCAATGTCTAAGAACGAATGTTCACACTTTACTTATATGGTGAATATATTTTTAATATGTGTATTCAACTATGTAACTTTTGGCATGTGAATAAAGTTAGTTGTAGTACAATCAAAAGAGAGTTGTCGCTCCAAAGGCACTAGTAAATATGTTGATAATTTGACTATTTTGTTTTTTTATAGATATTGGAATAGTAATTAAGAATAGAATAAAATAAGGCTAACATATAAAGATTGATTAAGATAGAGACTAACTACAAAAGTTATGTTATCAGTTGTAATCTGTGATAGGACTAATTGAAGATAACAACTAATATGCACCTCATGCTTATGCATGAAATTTCTTTTTTCTTTCAATCAACTAAGTATTCAAATAAACTCAATCCCTTGTAATAAAATTACTTAGCTCTTTTATCAAGGTTCAAACCCAAATATTCTTCTTAATCACCAAAACTTATCTCTCTAGATTATGTAACCAAATATAACATATTCCATGCAACTACCTTTGTTGATCATATGGTGATATTACAGTTCTCCTTGTTCCAAGTTACCAAACAAAGTCAATCTCCTCACACTTTATTATTTAAGGCTCAAGCAACTCTGCTCAACTCCTTATAATAAAGCCATTTGATTCCTAAAATAAGAGTCAGTATAGTGAGGCAAGAAATAAAACTCCCTACTTGACAGTTGCTCTCTTTAGACGGTTTTATTCAGTTCAAACAATGATAGTATTTTTCAATCACTTATAAGGTCAAAATTAAGAATAGAGATTCCTCTTTAGCCCAAGCATTAATTACAAAACTAACTCAAATGGAAACAAAATTATTTGAATGTTATTGCATAAATAAGAAAAAAAAAAGTACAAAGAAGTTATTGTTAATTCAATTCCAACACAAACAAGCTTAGCTACTCATATAAGTAGGATATTAGAATGAAAACCAATAGGAATAGATATCATAGTGTTTACAATATAGATCTATTTCTAATCTAGTCTTTTATGTCCCTCCTTCTATTTATCTAATAGCTCCCCTTTACATATCCAAGTTGTTATGTTTCTTGTGGAATCTTATGCTTAGCGTCGACTTGCTTTACTCTACAAGTGGCATTTCTTCTTTCTTTTCCTCTTCTAAAGTGTTTCTTGTGGATTTAAGCCTCTCTTCAATTTGCATAGCCCTTAAAGCTCACCTAGCTTAACTTTGTTTTGTCACCCTCAATCCGCTCAACTTCAAATCTTGCGCTAAACGAATAAGTTATTATTCACTTTAGCATTTTGCAACATAAATATCAATTTAAGGAAATCATTTTCAGTAACTTCTCTTCATGCATTCATTTTGTATTTTTAAACAGATAAGGGTTTGATCTGCTAACAATCTACAAAATTTGTGCACATTAGGTGTCTAAATTAGATATAGAATTTTCAATGGATATAAATTATGCTCTAAAGATATTATGAGATACTTAAATATTAACCATACTCCACAATAGAATGCAATCATAGAGAGGACGGACAAGAATAAGGAGCATGTTGTTGCATTCTAGTTTGGATGGATGTTATTGGAGTGAGGCAACAAGCACAATATGTTTTTTTTATGAATTGTTCTCTATCTACAATTAATTTATTTAAGTCTCTAATTAAAATGTGGTAGGGCAACCTAACTGATTATTCAATGTTAGATGTTTGGGTGTCTAACTTACTATTAATGTAGGGTGCATCAATTATCCCATGTCAAAGGTGATGAGAGTCTAACTTTGATTATCTTACTTGAAGAAATAAACTTAATTATTAAATACTTTTGTACCTTTGGAACAACAAAACTAGGAAACAAAAAAAAAAATGCTCAATATTTATCTCAAAGTTAATCCATGTGGATTAGCTTGCATCTAAGAGTGAAATAGAAACATGAATATATAAATAAGAACAAAAAATACTGGGAAGATTATAAAAATTAGTCCTTACATGGCTTGGTGTAAGAAATAATGGATGATCCAAGCCTGTATTTTACTCTTGTACAAGCCACATTTACATAATAGCCATATATATAATTGTTAGAGAAAAATCCATCGAGCCCTATTTAGTTTAATTAAGTGCTATTAAACAACAAAGACTAAAATATGAATTTGCTTCATTTATAAGATGCACATTTTATACAACAAATAATGCAACAAGCAATGTGCTTCAATTGACAGAAGATATAACACATATGCTTTATTTTCTTTGTTGATGATCAAATTCTCATACAATGATATGCATGCACACAATGATTTAAGCTAATGTCCTAAAAAAAATTTACGATCATATTTTGTGTTGTAAAGAAGCTCACATCTTCATGTCTAACAAGAGGATTTCATAAAACCTAAGTCAATGTCAAAGATCTCTTAAAGGATGTGTTGAATATGATTTATATAAAGACATGTTTTGACGCACACTCAATAGGAAGAAAAGTATTCACAACTACTCTTTTTTTTCTGATTTCATATTTAGAGAAGTCTTTCAAGTTGAAGAAAAGAATAACAAGTGATCAAAAGTGCAAAAATGGTCCAATTTTGTTGCTAGAAGCTCAAAGTACTCAGATCTTCATGTGAAAATTCTCTGTGTTCAAATAGTAAACTAGTAGGATGATTAAACCTTGTGTGCTTCATAAGACGCTACCTTTATGTCTAGTAAGAAAAAACCTATGTGACAGTTTATATCACTCTCATCTTTTACCAAAACCTTAGCCAATAGTGACCAATTTCCAAACAATACTCGTGTTTAGTCAAGAGTGGTTACAATGGATAAGGTTCAAACAATAAGCAATTTTGAGCTAGGTGTTGTTATGTGCTCAAATAATATTGGGTAGAGTTCTAGCCAAGAGTGGTTGAGGTCCAAATAATATGTATTTTATCTTCATAGGAATAATATGCTTAGTTAAACCAAATAAGTTGATTGGGAATTGAATACATACTACTATTTACAAAAGAACCAATAGAAAAATACTATTAGCAAATCTTTGTCATTCCTTATCTTTCTATATTGAATGTTATTAATCTCCATATAGCTTAAGAGGGAGAGCCTTGCTTAAAAAAAAGTCTAAGAAAATTATATTTAAAAGTGTGTTTGCTACACTTAGTGCTACATCTACAAGTCTTCATCAAACGATAACCATAAGAAAATTACTTGACAAATCATCTAAATATAAAGTTCATCTTCAACATTGATCAACAAAGCATTGCAAAAAGTTTCAAAAGGTTTTAAAATACAATTTAACCATCTCTCATGTGTTAACCTATTTTAATAGTTATCATTTAACACAATTTGTTGTTAATAAGGCATCTTGCTTGGAAACTATTTGGTCTTTTATAATTGTCAAAGTCCTTTTGAACTTGACAAAACATTCTCCTTACAAGAAACAAATCGTCTTCTAATGGAATAACACATTCACCATTACTAGATTAAAAGGATGCTTGAAAATTAGTTTCATCATTCAAATTAGCTTTAATAAAAGTAATTTCTAAATCCTTTCATCTACACTCCTAGTTCCTTGTTGAATTTGTTGGAACTTAAAAAGTATTTCCATCCTATAATAAGGAGAAATAAAACATGTTCCCACCCATGCCTTCAAATCCTCCCAACGACCACATTGAACCACTTTTTTTTATCTCAATGTCCTTTATAATTTTATGCCACCATGGTGTGGCATATTGCTTAAAATGTTAGAAAATTATCACTATCATTTCTATGATTTACATCATAAGAAATAAAAATTTTCTCCACTTTAGCTTCCCACCTACATATACTTTATATTAGAAACACAACAGAAGATAAAACGTGAAGAGAAAGGGTATTTCTTATTCATAATAAACAGTGACAATACAGTGATATATATGCTCACACTAGACACTAGGTGAGTCACCATATTTACCTACCAGAAAGAAAAAATGATAGCTAGCACATTCTTGAATGTTATAATAAAAACATAATACATAGATAAGAATGATATTGTAATAGTCCCCTTCAAACTCAAGGTTATTGAAAATAATCAATAATATTGAGTTTGTTACGTAAAGTAGAGAACTGCTCTTGAGAGATAGGCTTGGTTAAGATATCAACAACTTGATTACCAACAAGGATATGAGGAACAACTAAGGAGTGATTTAATACTTTTTCCCATACAAAGAACATGTCAAGTTCCATGTGTTTTGTCTGCGATTGTAGAACATGATTATGACTTAATGCAACTACGCTCTGATTATCACAATAAATAACGAGTGGTAGACTGTATTTTGAGTTCATGAAGAAGATATGGCAGCCGTAGGATTTCAGTAGTAGTAATAGCAAGAATGTGGTATTCTGCTTCAACACTTGAACGAGCAACCAAGATTTGTTTCTTAGACCACTAAGATACAAAAGTAGAGCCAAAGAATATACAACCACCATAAGTGGAACGAAAATCATCAATGTCAGATGCCCAATCTGCATCACAAAAGGTTGTGATAGAGTACTGATTTTATATTGGAGAGGTAGACTGAATGTGTAGACCATAAGAAAGAGTGCCTTTTAGCTAACGCATAATATGTTTAATAGCTTTCTAATGTTCAAGAAGAGGTTGTGCCATGAATTGACAAACCTTATTCACACTATACCCAATTTTTTATCTCGTGATGGTGACATATTCTAATGCACCAACAATAGAGCGGTAAAGAGAGGGAGAGGGATTATCCATATTTCAGAACCCAATTTGTAGAGTTTGAGACACAGGACATTCATACTGATAATAGTTAATAAAGTACAAGTAATGATGGGTTCTTTTTCAATAGTGGTTCTTTTTCATGATTTAATGTTTTTGCTAAAGGAAGGAGAAACCTAGAACCTCTAGAAATTCCTTGAGAAACCAGAAAGGTAGCTTGGAAGAAGCTGAGGTGTAGTAAAAGCACAATAATGGCCACTTACTATTAATTTCAATTAATTTTGTGTCAATTATTTTTATTTATGTTTGGGCTAGAAAATTCAGAGTGAGGGAGAAAACAAAGAGTTCTGGAGTTTGGCAGCAAGAAGAGTGAGAAGGAATTGAGAAATAGTGAATCTAGAGAGAAAATTTGAGTGTTGAGAGGGGATAAGAGTGAAACCTTTGAGTACAAGAAGGATCCCTTAGGATTTGCTTTTGGGAGCAAGGAAACCAGGTCAGGGGAGTTGTTCTTACATGTTTATTTTCATTTAATTTTGTATTGGATGATGATTGGCATGAATGGTTTGAGTTCTTTTTCAATTCGCACTATTTTTCGTAAAAATCTGGGTTTCTACCCAGAAATAGCCTAGCGGCTATGAAGGTCCGCCAGGCGACACAACCATTTTCACATGGTTTTCTGGGTTCTGTGATGAACTGCTTGGCGACAATAAAGAATCGCCAGGCGATATGCACTGGAATCGCATAGTTCTATATGTTTTGGTGTTTTCGTGATGTGTTGGATGTTCTGCAATTATGTGAACTTGATCATATGTTTCTTGGCGTAATTGAATGATAATAGATGCTTTTTTTAATTGGAAATTTGATGAATTGGGGTTTGGGTGAAAATAAGGGATCAATATGGATTTGGTTTTGATTGTGAATTATAATGTGTAGAAGTTGGAAAGTGATTATTGTATGATTGGATTGGATGATTAGAAGTTTGAATGCATAGTGAACATGTAATTGTTGTGATTGAATTGCAATTGGAACTTGATTTAAGGGTTGGACATATTACAGTTTTCAACAGGTGTAAGGAAAATTTAAAAACTTTATGTGGGCCCCACCAAAAAGTGGAGAGAGAAAAATTAATAGACAACAAGCTAAGCCTGCCACAGTTCAAACACATGCACCTTCACACTACTAGCACACATAACAACCATTACGTTATGTGCGTCTCAATGATAACTTGTGCACTACAATTTTATAAATACATATATTCCACATGCTATAATTAAATAAAACAATTACTTAAATCACTCAAATTATCATTCCATAACCCACAATTAAATAAAATAATTAAATTAGAATAAATCCACAAATTTGTACTTAAAATTATGCCTAAAATTGTCTACTCGGAAAAGTAAAATGTCATAAATACCTAAAATTATGCATACCTAAAATTTTGCACACTAACATGATGAAATAAAAGTCTCATACCAAATAAATTTGTACACATAAAATATTCACTACAAATATAAAATAAAAACCTCATATTTCTTAAAACAAAATATTCTTACCCAAGAAAACAAAATCCTCCATGAAGTAACGTAAGTAAAATATTATTCAAAAAAATAATAATCTAACATACAACCTTTCTTTTCTTTCCACACCTAGCTTTATACCTTAAGCATTTTCACAATATTTTTAAATAAAATTATAATTCGTAATTAAAAAAATTATGCAGAATCCATATCATTACTTAATAAAAATAAAACAACCATCGAATAATTATATAACAACATGAAATATTTACATACCTTTAACACAAATAATCTCATATAGAAAAACAACCATATTGTGATATCATGCAACATTATATTACCCACACATAAAACTCACTTCACCTGATTCCAACATATGCATAACTCATTAAAGATAACAACCAGAAACAGGTTCCCAAAACCAAAACATGCAATTAAAAACATATTACCACCAAGTAATATCCAACTATATGTCATTCTCTCATAACCAATCACTCTACCTTTCCTGCACAACAACGCCTCTTGGAAAAGGGCCTTTCCCTTGCTTTTCCCAAAGACTTACAAGCAACAACCCTTACCTCTTCATCAAAACCCGGTAAGAGAACTCATGCTAAGCTCATGTCAAAGACTTATGATCGAAAGAAATCCTTTTACCCTGACTCACCAAAGCCAGACTCACCAAAGTCCTCTAGGTAAAAGAACCATAATGGTTTTACAGTTATCAGAGAATTCATATTGTCTTATCACATACACAATCAAGTATAACATGCTTCATCATCATAGCATTCACTAAACATAGCATCTCACCCAAGCATGCATCACACTAACATTATAAATCATACCTTCCATACCATGTAAATATCACCAAACAAATAAAACAAGTCAAACCAGAGGAAATCATCCAAACAATACCTCAATCAAGTACAATTCACAACACAGTTCAAAGTCACACAACATCAACTAAACGAGCACACTCCCCACAATCCCAAAGTTTTTTCGAAAACCTGGCTTTAATACCAAAATGTAACACCCCAATTTTTTAGGATGTCACGGAAAGTTAGAAAATGAACGCAATTAGCGGAAAAACATTATCATTGAAAATGTACTAAAAAAATTTTAATTTGATTTAAATTACATAATTCAAACCGTCAATTTGTTAAAAAAAATCAAATAACAATTACGAATAAAAGAAAATTACATAGTCTTCAGTATTTGATTTAAAACAACTAAATAAATTATAAAAACTCCTGAGTTCACCCCATGCTCTCATCAATCTACTCCATGTCAAAAGCATTTGCATTATCATCTGCTCTCATATAACACACACGTTATACAATCATCGCACACACAACAAACACACAAACAAATAAATAGGGGTAAGCTCACCATAAACAATGATGTATAAAAGAAATTTGTAAGTAAAACATGACAAATAATACTCAACATCACATTCAACTAACATGTGAATTTATAGGATACAAAGCTAACATGTGAATTTATAGGATACAAAGGTACCCTTAAACCATCACAAGCTCCAACACGTGATAAGTTTTGCTACTATCTGTAACATCCCTAAGGAATATTACTGATTTTAAATAAATAAAATTCGAAATAAAATAAATACCGCATTTAATATAAATTATTTCCCAAAACACGGGAAATTTAAAACTTATATATATAAACATAAAACAAACAGGAGTCCATAATTCATACAACTGAAATAAAGTCAATGGCTCCCAACAGGGTTACATAATATTCTCAAAGCTAAAATAATAAACATATATATACATATACAAAATTATCCCCTACTAGCCCTCGCTCCGAGTCTAAGCATCTCCTGGCTCACCTGTCACATCATCTACTCCCGGATAACAAGCTATCTGATCATCGTCACACACACACAGAAAGGGTGAGTTATGCACAATATATATATATATATATATATATATATATATATATATATATATATATATATATAAAAAAACATGAATATAAATATGTTTTCGAACCCAAAATAACATAACTAAATTTCTCATAATGTTCAAATAACCCAACCATGACCTCATAATACTCTCGCCTAGGCGAGATCATCTCTCACCCAAACACCAATTTCAAAACTCGCCTGAGCTAAAAATACAAACAAAGCATCATACATGACCACGACATCTCGCCTAGGCGAGGCCATCTCGCCTGCGCGAGATCCTGGTTCGCTAAAAACCCACAAACCCTCGCCTAGACGAGAAGTCGCGCTCAACACGCGCTACTTCATCACTATCTCGCTTAGGCGAACCTCACTCGCTTGAGCGAGTGTCTGTGTCGCTCAAACCCATTTCTCTTCGCCTGAGCAAGAACCTCGAGTAGGGTAAGACTATGAGTCCCTGCATGTCTCGCCTAAGCGAGTCTCGCCCACCTGAGCGAGAATTGCAGGTTCTGAAACTGTTTTACGCGCACAAGCACTGCACCAGAGAACCCAAATACGCTCCCAAAACACACCAAATCAATTTGACAACCTTACACTCACCGAACAACATAGTACAAACGCCATAGAGACTCTCACTCCCACTTTTCATACTATATAAATATACAAAACACAGAATAGCCATCATGAGCATCAATTCACATGAAAAATTTCAATAAAATAGTACCCAATTACCCCACCCCGAATTCACCCCACAATTTAACTCGAACTCTCTGGCAATAGATCATCAATCTCATACAATCAGACCAAAAATTAACAAGGGTTCAGCTCCCCTAACCTGGAATTAGTGATCAAAAATTGAGAAGACAGGAACCTTGATTCACAATCTCCCTCTTGCTTCAGCCCTTGCACACCCAAAATGTCGCTCACACTCTCAATTTTGTGCTTCTCTCTATAGCAGTTCACCACAAATGCCAAAACCCTTCTCTTTACCTAAATTTTGGCTTTTATAGGTGCCTTTAAGATGGGTTTTAAAAATAAAACGAGATTGGCTTTAGTGTGCGCTTAATGGCTATTCAAGTCCCTTAGTGGGTGATTTTTCAGCACCTAATGGTTACCTTTCTGCTATGTTTTCTTTACCCCTTCACATTCATACCACAACTAATAGTTAGCAAAAATAAAGCTTATTCTTTGCCCCATCAAGGTTTGAACCCGTGACCTTCCACTCATAAGGCCAAAGCACAACCACTATGCCAATTCACCTTTTGGTGATACCCTCCAATCAAAAATAGTTTACAGTATCAATCCCATACTCATACATATTATTAAAAATTAATATAAAAAGAACAACGCATAATTGGCATACATAGGACTCAAACTCAAGTCCTCTCACACAAACCAAGTACTCTCAACCATTTGAGCTAGTACTTTTCCACGTCACACCAACCAACAATTAATGGCATAAAGGCTCTTTCTACTCGCATTTATTAATTAATTACTTAATTAATTAATTAATTTCATGGGTCTTACACCATCCCTAGGCCCACACAAAAATAAGAGTGATTGAAGGAACCATGCAAGAAAACCAAAAGCTTAAAAGAAAGTCAAATGTATTTGTAGTAAAAAGGAAATGTGAACTTAGTTTATGTAAATGAAATCATATACTACACCTTAACAAATTGTGAAAACCCATGGAAAAGAATTGTATCTTTAAGCAACAAGTGGGACCCATAGCTAGGAAAAAAATATAAAAACCTTTCATAACTCATTTACATAACGTTGGCCCATCAAAAATTTCAAGTACATTAATCTAAAGATGTGACCTTAGCACATAAAGTTGCACAACCAAAATATATAAAAAAAAAACTTACATCTACATGTGACCCACCCAAAGATTAAAGAATGGAAAGAAAAGAAAGAAAATAGACCAAGGCAATCAAGAACCCAAATCCTATAGTAACTTCATGTTAATTACAAAGCTTCAAAGCATTAAATGAATGGATGTAAACGGAAAGATAAAAGCAAGGTTGCCCCACCACCAACTAAATATGTTTCACATTTTAATGCATCCCATGGTCCCTCAAGAGTAGAGAAGTGATTGGAGGTAGAATAAAACTAAAAGCTACCACAAGTTAATGATAAAGAAAGAAGGATACACTATGAAATCATGTGTAGTCTGCACCAAAAACAAGAGGAAGGAAACCAAGTCACGGTTCTAAATGTTAAAACCCTACATGAGAGGTTGCATCAACAAAAATAAGAACATTGCCATGCATGCTTAGGGTTCCGAAAAGACCACCACTACCCACCTTTGCATGTTGTTGTGAAACCCTACAACAAGATGTATAAATAACTAGATTTTGAACCCAAAATCTGCAACACAAGGTCTCAAAACGTGAAAGAAAAGGAGAATAAAATGCACATAAGGGTTACCACTCAAACCACAAAGTGATAGGAAAGAGAAAGGGAACCAAGTTTTAGCAACGTCAATAAATAAAGGATAAAAGTACATGTGACTCAAGCCTTTCAAGTCCTTCTCACGTAACCCTAATAACCCATTGAAACGTTGCCTCGACCTGCTGTTATAGGAGTTAATACTTCAATGGCTACATCCGCGAGGAAGAAACCCATAGAGTGATCAGAACCAGGAACATCAATACCTTCGAACTACCCCTCAACCCACTAACGCATAACCTCACACCATGTAAACACTCTTGCACCCCTGCCTTTTTCACTTTAAGTCCAAGCAACCCCATGCAAAGCAATGTAAAGCCTTCTAACAGTAAAACACTAAGTCCATACAATCTCATGCTTTAGAAAATATTCAACAACAAGGATAAGTTCACAAATTCAGAATGAAAACACCACACACACCAACACCCATTACCATTCCATCAACTAGCAAGAATATGAAGATAACTAACAAGAACAAAACAACATTCATCATCATTCTATGCACATGCATGTGCTTCCCATCTTCATTCATCAATCAACAAAAGAAAAAAAAAACACAAAAACAAGAAAAAGAAAGTAAGGTCAAGCTTATAAAAAACCAAAAAGCACAGTCAGCTTCCTCTACCTGAATTCCAGTATACGTTTTCGTTGTCTACTCTACAGCTCTCGATCTTTAGTCACCATCGTTCCTCTCTTGTCTTTCTCCTTCTCTCCTTTTCTCCCTCTAAGTTCTTCTAAAAACTGGAGTTTTTCTTTTTCTTTAAGCCACCATCCCAAACACTCCTCTCAAAACCCTAATTTTTAAAACTAGTTTTATCTCCTATTATTCCTAACCTTTTCTGTTAAAATCTTTCGAAATAAAACCAAAGCTTTAGTCGTTTTTATTTATCAATATTTGTGACAATGGCAACGAAAATGTGAAGAAACAAATGCAACTAAGGATGGGAAGAAAATAAAAACATAAACCTAATGTTGCAAGTGCAACTAAACGGGAGAGAGAAAATTTAAAAAATTTACGTAGGCCCCACCAAAAACTTTACTGGGGCACACAGAACAACCGTTACATTGTGTGCGTCTCAATGATAACTTGCGCACTACAATTTTATATAAACACATATATTCCACATGCTATAATTGAATAAATAATTAAATAAAATAATTACTTAAATCATTCAAATTATAATTCCATAACCCACAATTAAATAAAATAATTAATTTAGAATAAATTCACAAACTTAATCAAATTGTTAATTTTTTTTCATGTATTTCTCTTTATTCTAATTTTCTTGAGTCTTACAGATTTGATGTCTTAAGAATCTAGAAATGACAAATTGGATGTCTTCCACTTGTATATGAGAGCTTCTAAGTGAATAAAATAATTATTGAGATATTTATGTATGTGTTGACGATAGAGTTGTATGAGCTGTGAAATGAAGCATGATGTTTATGGATGCAGTAATATTATTGATTCTGTGATGATGAGATTGTATGCTTGATGGTACTGCTAGACTTAAGAGCACATGTTTTCTATATATGCTTGACTATTTTCAAGTGATGTAGTATCCTAAGTTTGAATGCTTGAGTGCTTATGTTTCACTAGTACTAAAGAATTGTGATGATGAATTTTGTGGCATGTGAACTGTAAATTCGAATTTGATATTCTAATTGTATGATTTGTATGCATGAATGTGCTAGAAAATGTTTGGTGTTGCCTAAACAAGTAGAAACTTGATTTATTGGTGTGGCGCTTAGCGGCAGGGGATGCTCCGCTAGGCAATAAGACACAAACAGAGGGGTCATTGGGTGTGTGGCGCCTAGCAACAGGGAGTTACCGCCAGGCGGTCTAGAGCATGTTTTCGCTTGGCAGCAAGGGTCCGTCGTAGATGGATTTGCATGGTTGACCTTGATGACTTGGTGAGGGATACGTTGGATTAGTTACAAGCGGGGAGGTTCGTAATGGAGATGTGAGATGCGTGATTGATGCGGGCAGGAAGGTTTGTATCTTTTGTACTCTTGTGTGGGGATACGAGCAGGGAAGTTCGTGTAACATCCCGATAGGATATTACGGATTTAAATATATAAAATAAAGAAATATATTTAAACTGCATTTAATGAAATATCATTTCCCAAAAACGCAAGAAAATTTAAACATAAAACCAATTAAAGGTATCTCGATTACATCATAAACTTATATTTAAAACAAGTCCATAATAAAAATAAAAGTTTATAATCTAAAATCCATAATAAAACAAATTTATAAAGTCCTCATAGCTAGCCCACACTCCGAGCCTAAGCCTCACCAGCTCCACCTGCAATATCCTCTGTTCATGTGTACCGCGTACACGATCATCGCCAAACACAAGCAGATAGGGTGAGCTAATATAATAAGCATATATATATATATATATATATATATATATATATATATATATATATATATAAATCATATATATATAACAAAACACATCAAAAGAATACACCTTTCTGTTTCACACGGCCACAACCATGTTGATATCAATTCACCTCAAAGGACGTTCATCCTTTCCTTCCACATGGCCACAACCATGTTAATCGTGTTCTACATCTTCTATGAAGTACCTCACGATGTTTTGCTGTCACACCTATCGACCACAATCGATAGAGCACGTACGGGAAACCATGCTACGGATCACACACCCTAACGCTAGGTGGAATTCCCAATACGAACATAGTTCGTAGCGTCCCAAGACTACCAAACTCGTCAGCTAATTTACTGAGGAATCTGGACCCATCCGTACTGGCCACAACCAGCACACTCACACTGGCAACACTCGCCAACCCGAGCCACAACTCAAGAGTTCCCGTGTTCATCCGCCATCTCGAGCCATAACTTAAGGGACGTCATTCCGAGCCACAACTCAGAGAATGCCACGTGCTTAACCCCTATCTCGAGCCACAACTCAAGGGATACGTTCTGAGCCACAACTCAAGGACACTAGCAAGCCCACCTTTGAGGTATCCTAGAAGGCTTGTAGACAACGCATCACAAATCCAACCCAACCCGAATTGATATCGCATTACCAATTGCCTTAAAAACCACCATTGTAATTTTCTTTTCTTAGCCTAAAAACCTTCATCCCAAGACCCAAGCCCATTTCGCTTAAGCTAGGCTCACTAGCTTGAGCGAACACGTAATCACAACAACAGCCCACGAAATCTCGCTTGAGCCAGCTCTTTCTCGCTTAGGCAAGATCGTCCATAACCCAGAGCTAATGTACCTCGCCTAGGCGGCAAGTTAAACAACACACCACGACTTCTCGCTTAAGCGGAAAAGGCTCGCCTGAGCAAGAGGCTCTGTCGCTCAAAACAGAACTTCTTGCCTGAGCAAGATGTTCAAAAGAAAACAAGAACCCTCACGATCTCTCACTTAGGCAAGGCACACTCGCCTAAGCGAGATTGACCGTCGCCCAACACTGAAATCCTTCGCTTGAGCGAGACGCTTGAGTAGAGACAGGCTCGGTTCATTGCTAAACTCGCCTAGGCGAGCCTGACTCACCTAAGCGAGAGTTGCAGATTCCCGCACTGTTTGCACATGCAACACACCAGAATCCAGGTCCAACCACATTGCATTTCAATACCAAATAATTGGGAACAGTGCGTCAAACTTATGAACACAAAATAGACCCCATATAGTCCCCAAAATTCAGGTTAGAATCATGAACAACATATACAGTGTATGAACCCCTCACCCTCATACAATTGGATAACAATTTCAAGCAGCAATATCCAAGCGCTCAAACCCCAAATTCAGATCACATATATCACGAATTTCATGACATACAATTTCCAAAATTATGCATATAAAACCACAATACGAAATTTCGGTTCAGCTCCCCTAACCTAGACTTTCCTTCGCTTATAATTTGAATTATGTTTCTTCCTTGGAGTACCAATGCTCTCTCTTTAGCTTTCTCCCAAACTAGCCCTCAATTGCCCCAAACCTCACTGTTCGCTCTAATTTTCGCACACCTTTCCAAGCTCTCAGAAAAACAGCCTCTAAAACCCTTCTCCTCTCTCAAAATTTTCCCCTTGACTGCCTCTCTGCTAGGGATTTCTATACCCTTTCATATTCAAGTCACAACAAATTTCTAGCCAAAAAGAGAGTTAGATTTGGGTTCCCCAAGGTTTGAACCCATGACCATACCGAAGCCCAATTCAATTCACAACCACTCAATCATATCATGTCTCATGATAATTCACATAATTCTATAATTATGTTATTACTCAACATGATCATGCATATTATTAAAAATTAATAATAAATCAAATAACACATAATTGGCACACATAAGACTCGAACCCAAGTCCTCTCAACATAACTAAGTACTCTCAACCACTTGAGCTAGTACTTTTTCACATCATATCAATCAAAATTTAATGCCATAAAGGCTACCCGCATTTATTAATTAATTAATTATTTAATTAATTAATTTTCATGGGTCTTACAGTTCGTATGTTCCATGCTCACACTTGAGGCTGCTATGAGTAGGGAGGTTCATAGTAGGTGTTCACGCATGTTGGACTATGAGTGGGCAGGTTCGTAGAGCTGGACTACAGGCAGGGAGGTCTGTAGGATTGGACCACAAGCGAATAGGTTCGTGGGAGCATGATAATCCCTAATGACCAAGGTTGTAAATGGATCTTTCTCATATAGGTTATGAGATTGTGGTGGGAACTAATATAGAGAAGTCAATAAATTAAAATTGGCTAAGATAGATTGGGTGAGGGGTAATTGTTATTATTCATTGAGTATATTATATTTTCTTTCTCAACTTACCCTTTCTATTTGTGTTTGGCGATGATCACGTGACTTGTCATGCGATAGCCGATGTGAATCTAGGTGAGCGTGCATGCTGATGCATAGGGACTGAACAGGGCAGACTATGGGATGATTTACTCTATGTTTTAATTTCAGACATTTGTAATAAACTTTATGAGGCTTTTCTCTACTATGAGCTTGTAAAAATGATCTCACAGTGTAATATAACTGCAACAATATAAGTTTAAATTTTTTCACGTCTGGGAACCTTATTTACTATCTTGAATTTCAATAAAATTATATTTTATCAAGTAATATCCACCTAGGATGGTACAAGTAGCAATACATTTGGCACTATACGTGCCAGCTCGATCAAGAAGTTCACGGATATACTTACTTTGAGATAGAAGAAGAGAGCCTCTAGAAAGTTGTTGTTTAACCATAATGCCTAAAAAATATTAAAGTTGTCAAAGTTATTTAAGAACAAAGATTGAACTCAATCTGGAAATCATAGATTGAATAAGGGTTGGAGATGAACTTGTGCAAATGATATCATCTACATAAATAAGGACCTAGAAATTGTCTATATAGTAGAGGTGTAAATGAGAAGAGAAGGATCACACTAGCTAGGATGAAAAACAAATCCAATGAATGTAGAAGTCAACCTCTCATACTAGGCTCGAAGGGCCTGTTTTAGGCCATATATAGACTTGTGGAGTTTGCATACTAGATCAAAATTGATGGACTGAAAACTCGAGAGTTTGGTCATATAAACATCTTCATTGAGAATGTCATTTAAGAAGGCATTATTGATGTCAATGTGATGAATAGACCATTGATGTGTAATGGCAAGGGTAAGCATAAAATGAATAATGATGGGCTTCACTACCGAAGTAAATGTTTTAGAGTAATCTCATCCATACTATTGATGAAACTCTTTAGCAACCAATATGGCCTTGTAGCGGTTAATAGTACCATCTGGATTTTGCTTAATGTGAAAAATCCATTTACCTTCAACAACAGGGTAGCCTACATGAAGAGATGTAAAAGACCAAGTATGATTAGTCAATAGAGCATCATATTAATCTTGCATTGCTTTACGCCATAGAAGAGAGGACAAGGCCTGTTTGACGATGATAGGTTCGGTTGTAATGAGAAGAAAATGGACAAACACGAGGTTTAACAAAAAGATAAAATAACAACTAGCATACTCTAGAATGTTTTAATAAAAATAGAATACACTTATAAGAATGATATTCTAATACATTAGGGTCATGATTTTCATTGAAGTTGACAATTTTAAATTATATTGTTATGGCTTTGGACCATGATATTAGCATCATATTTTCTAGTATTTATAAGATGGAAAATGATAAAGTGACTCCATATTTTGACTCCGTACTTGACTCCATGACGTGGCATGCACAGGTGGATTTTATTTTTTAAATTAAAATTAATTTTATTAAAGCATCTTACTTGAGACGTGGCACGTTTTGGAGAGTGGGTGTGGGCGTGAAAATTGAGCGGGTCAGAAACACGTTTTGGAGAGTGGGTTTGGGCGTGAAAATTGAAAGGGTGGGAAATTAGGTTTTCTTTGGAGAGTGGGTTGCGCAGAGAAAGCAAAAACGAAAAAAGGGAAAAGAAAGAAAGAAAGGGAAAATCCACTCGAAAGGAGAAAGGAAGAAAGGATAAAGGAAGAAAGGAGAATACGTGTGTTTTAGTGAGTCGAAGAAGACGAAGGGAGAAGACGAAGAGAGAAGACGAAGGGAGAAGACGATCCTCCCAGAGTTAGGGTTTTTGTTTGTCTCCATTGTTGGATTCAGCATCGTGGTTCGTAGGTATGTTCTTTTTTTTGTGCGTTTCTCCACTACGTCAATAGGTTTGTGGTATTTTTTTTCGAAGATGTCGTTGTGGGTTTTTTGGTTAAGGAACTGAGATTTTTTTTTGGTTTTCGCCTGCATAGTCGAGTGAGTTATTATTTAAAGGCAAATTTATCATCTATCTTGTACAGGTGAATGACCACAACACTGTAATCGAAGATGAAGCTTGCGAAGTTAGGGTTTTTGGTGCTTTCAGTTGTTCGATTCAGGCGGTGGTTGGTAAGTTTGTGTTATTTTTCCGTTTCTGTGATTTTGGTGCTTTGATAGGTGCATCAATACTAGTTTTCTAACTAGGTTGGTGAAATCTGTCTTATTTTATTATGATGACCTGTTTGCTCACAAGTGATGACCTGTGGTGCATTTTGTGCAATAATGTGGTTTGACTCAATTTTTTGAATTCATACCAGTCAATAGTTTATTATGGGGTGATTAAGTATGGGTAATATGCGTTCTTTTGTAGTTATCTCTTTGATGTGGTTTCAAAACCAAGTGGGTTAAACTTGTATGATTTATTGATGATGACTTGTGTGCATCCAAGAGATGACTTGTGCTGCATTTTTTGGAATCATTTGGTTTGACTCAATCTTTTTAACTTCCATATTATTTTATTCCATAATTGATTATTGGGTGATTTTGTTTGGATAATGTGAGTTAATTTGTAATTATCTCTTTGATGTGGTTTCATTGCCAACTTGATTACACTTGTGTAATGTATGAGTGATGACCTGTTTGGTCACCAGTGATGATCTGTGTTGAATTTTCTGGAAGCTTATGGTATGACTGAATTTTTTTGATCTTTCATGTGATAGCACTCAATAGTTGATTATGGGGTGATTAAGTATGGATAGTGTGATTTCATTTGAAATTATCTCTTTTATGTGGTTTCAAACCCAAGTGGATTAAAGTTGTATGATTTATTGATGATGACCTGTTTGCTCATAAGTGATGACTTGTACTGCACTTTTTGCAATCATGTGGTTTGACTCAATCTTTTTAACTTCCATATTATTTTATTCCATAATTGATTATTCGGTGATTCTGTTTGGATAATGTGAGTTAATTTGTAATTATCTCTTTGATATGGTTTCATAGCCAACTTGATTACACTTGTGTGATGTATGAGTGATGACCTGTTTGGTCACAAGTGATGATCTGTGTTGAATTTTCTAGAAGCTTGTGGTATGACTGAATTTTTTTTATCTTTCATCTGATAGCACTCAATAGTTGATTATGGGGTGATTAAGTATGGATAGTGTGATTTCATTTGAAATTATCTCTTTGATGTGGTTTCAAACCCAAGTGGATTAAAGTTGTATGATTTATTGATGATGACATATTTGCTCATAAGTGATGACCTGTGTTGAATTTTTTGGAAGCATGTGGTTTGACTCAATCTTTTTAACTTCCATATTATTTTATTCCATAATTGATTATTGGGTGATTATCTGGGGTTATGTATTCAGGTCATAAATATGGTTGCAGTCAGTGAGGGAAGTGAATTCAATGTTGACCGCAAGGTATTGATAAATTTTGGAATTCAATTTATTTTGAAATTTGTTATGATAAAAATGACATAATTATTTTTTTTTTATTGTTCCAGATTTGTTTTAGGCATTCATGCCGGACAAAATTGATTGGTAGTTTGAATAAGAAGTTAACAGATGAGCAAAAGTCATTTATCCGAGGAACACCATTTGGATGGATGGTTGAGTTGAAAGAGTCTATTAAAATATCTAGGAATCTTTTGAGTCCTTAATTAGTAGGTGGGTGGAAAGGTTGAGGGGGTTTCACATGAGTACAGAAGTTGTTGGATTTACCTATTTAGATGTATGTCTTGGTCTAGGTTTGGGAATGGTTGGTGAGAACATTGATTTAAACCAGGAAGGGATAAATAGTGATTCAAGGAATTTATTAGGAGCTTCCAAAGTTGTTGATATCGAAATGGTATATGATTACATCTTAAAACATATTAAAGTGCTTTGTTTAGAGGATTTTGGTAAGCTTTACGTTTTGTTAGCAATTTCTGAGTTTTTGTTGCCCAATCGTAGTGGAACAGTTTTTTCTATTTTGTTCAACATTGTTGATGACCTTGGTAGTATTGGGAAATTTAATTGGGGTCGAGTGGTGTATGAGTTTTTGGTTGGCAGTATATGTGAAGCTAAATTGTTCTTGAAGGAGAAACAAAGTAGCAAACACTTCCATGTAGTTGGATGTGTTTATTTGTTATAGGTACTATATGTTAAATTAATTTCAAACTTGTTTGATCAGTTTAAAATATTTGGTTATGAGTTTTGACTGATTTTGATTACAATTGTGGCAGTTTTGGTCTTTTGACCATTTTTTGATTCTGAATTTAAAGGATTGTCAGCGCACGACAAAGTTTCCCAGAATCTTGCATTAGATGGAAATGAAAGCAGGGGACAATGTAATTAAAAGGAGTTTGACAAATAACACCTTAAGTTAGGTATTTTGTTGTTTGATTTTTTTCCTAAATCTGTCATCTATACTGATTGAAGTTTGTTGTGAATTGCTTCAGGTTGTTGCAGATGTTGCTGCCTCTGCAGAAGAGCTGACCAATTCCTTCGTTAAAGAAGGTTTTGAGGTATATGGACGTCAAACTAAGGGTACTAAAATAGTTGACTTAATTAAAGTTGTTGAACATCAAGAAAGTGTGCTAGGGGAATTGCAAAAAGAACTTGTAAACTTGAATGCAATGATGATTGAGAGGAAGGAAGGAAGGTGACAGACAAGCTTTATTAAATCATTTTTCCAGTATGAGGGAGTTGAACAAAGACTTCTTTTTTGAAATTGATGTTGATAGAGATAATCGCATAACCAATATATTTTGGGCAGACAGAAGGAGTCGGGCTGCATGTGCAGATTTTGGTGACATTGTGTCCTTCGACACCACATACTTAACTAATAAGTACGATATGCCTTTTGCACCATTTGTGGGTGTTAATCACCATAGTCAGTCAATCTTATTAGAGTGTGGGCTTCTATGTGCTGAAGATACTTGTACGTTTGTGTGGCTATTTCGAAGTTGGTTGCGATGCATGGGAAATAAAGCCCCTGTAGGAATTGTCACTGATCAATGCAAGGCCATGCAAAATGCCATTGAAATTGTCTTCCCCAACACACGACATCGTTGGTGCCTTTGGCACATCATGAAAAAACTACCTAAAAAATTAGTGGGATATACCAAATACAAGGAAATCAAGCATGGTGTAAAAGAATTGGTATATGAGTCAGATAGTGCTGAAGATTTTGAGAATGGGTGGGCAAAATTCATTGAAAAGTATGATCTTCAACTTAACGAATGGCTTTACACTCTTTACGAAGAAAGACGTCGATGGGTTCCTTGTTATTTGAAATGTCATTTTTGGGCAGGCATGTCCACAACTCAAAGAAGTGAGGGAATGAATGCTTTCTTTGATGGGTTCATCAACTCTACTACAACATTCCAGCAGTTTGTTGTCCAATATGACAACGCCCTTCATTCTAAGGCGGAGAAAGAGTGTGAAGCAGATTTTGCTTTTGCTAATACTATCCTTCCATGTGGGTCTCAGTCATTTATTGAGAGACAATTTCAAGATGGATACACTCATGCGAAGTTTGGTGAAGTGCAAAATGAGCTTAGGTGTAAGATGAATTGTAATATCAAAAGTGTTGAAGTTCATGGTGTAAGGCAAAATATATTGTTAAAGAGGTGTTGATATGGAAAGACCAAAGTGCAGACAAATATAATGAAGTTATATTTGATGTTGTGACAAAAGACATTGAATGCACTTGTCGGCTTTTTGAGTTTAGAGGAGTTCTTTGCCGCCACAGCTTGATGGTCCTTGCCCAAGAGGAGGTAAAATTTGTATCACAAAAGTATATTTTAAGTCGATGGAGCAAACGCATATTGCGAAGGCATACTTTGATAAGAGCATCATATAACACTAAGAAAGACGAACCCACTGTTCGTAGGTATGACTTATTGTGTAAAAAGTTCTATGACATTGCTGAGTTTGCATGCCAAAGCGAGAGGGGTACAAAATTCTTGTGTTCCCAATTAGACTTATTATCAAGGAATCCTTCGTTATCTTGTTCCACAATATTAGAAAACTATGAACAAACAAATGTGCAAATTTCTTCTCCAATTAATAGTGGTGCTCACCAAACAACGATCCGGAAGTCCAATTCACGTTAAAAGAAATGGTCGACCACGAGGTACAAGGATGCAATCAACGGTAGAGAAGATATGCAAAAAAAAAAAGTGCAGCAGCTAGGAATAAAGCTTCTCGAAATGCCACTGTATGTATTTATTATTTGTATTCAGAGTACCATTTTTTAATATGCAGGTTGTCCAGTTGTTAATTTGATTTATGGACATGCATTTTAGGATGGGGAACATCATACTTCAATTGCACCAGCTAATGAAATTTTGAATGCTCAAAGTGGTACCACAACCAACATGGTTAGTATTCGTTTCATAACTATATCTTCTTATGCTATTTAATGGAAATAATTAATTACCCCTATACCATGCCCAAGTTTATGATGTCCAGTGCACAGGCTTTTTATCACTTTTAACATCAATAGAAAGTAATCAACAACTTATTGTTACAGAACAGATCATTAGGTATATCACAGTAGAAACATGTTTAATTTTGCCTTATATTTATGATAGCTTAATATTGTAATTGTTTTTTTTTTCAGGAACTAGTATCAACAAGAACGACATTTTTTGGATCATTTGGGATGATCAACATGGCATAACCAAAGACCTTTTGTTATTAGAGTTTGTGTTTGTCAATGACATGTTTATTTATTCACACGGTCAAAGTATTTGTACTGATTACTGTTTACTACGTTCAACTTCAGCAGTAGTGATTAATATTATTCACAGTTTTCATTGTCACCGATTTTGATTGAAAATTCACAATATAGTTGCTCATAAAAAAGCTATACAACCCTGGCATTTTAATACAATCATGTTATCAGAATTTATAATCATATTGAAGTCATGGTGTTCTTCAATTAATTTAATTAATAGGCTCCAAAATAAGGGATACCAACGTACTTATCATAAGTTACCTGGTAAGAAAAATATAAAGTGGGTACACACTTAGATGGAAGTCGGTCATCACAAAATAAACTGCATGTAACTTTAATATATAACCACAAATTGAATCCATAACAGAATTGTTTGTTAAAACCATAATTTACAAAATTGATTCTAGTCATTGTCACCCTCAACACTGTATAAAGAAGTGCAACTAAGAATTCATTTGCACGTCATCCATATCCAAAAAGACCTAAAAGTTACGCTATAAATTAACACTAAAATATTGACATCTCTACTTCTTTAAATATGGTTTAAATATTTCAAGGACAGCCTCTCTATGCTTATTTTTTGGGTGAAGAATCCAATCACAAATGTATTGTTGCCTGAATTGTTGTAGATCCAGATGCCACCAAAGAATAACTACTTAATTACATATTCATATCAAAATAACTTTATGCAACTTAAATGTAAGCAGTTCCGAGGGTATTATACTCACATCAGTGTAAGCTGGCATGCTTTTCCCATTAAATCTTTTGACGTCGTCTCATATCTCAAGATACTTCAACACCATAATACCACAATCATGCCTACAAGTGGTTACCAAAACATTTATTGAAAACTTCCTAATTACGTAACCAAGTTGTATGAATAGCCAACTCAATTAAAGTTGTGCTTACAAATTTGGCTGTTCAGGAACGTCTTCAATGTGGACTTCATATGTTGGCTTCAATTGTTTTTTGTCATTTAATAAGAGCCAAAAAAGGTGTTCCACATTCTGTACCTATAACAGATATAAATCGAACATAAATAATGTGAACACAATAAACATCAGCAATGAAAATTTATAATGTCACACATGGACTTACCACGTGACTATCAATTTGTTTTCGCCTTCGGCATTTGTGTGCAAGTGAATCTAAGACAAAGAACTCTTTCGTTTGACAATTAAAAGCATAACACCACCAATGTTCAGCATAAATCACTGGGGCAAGCAACTGAATAGAAGTAACATTAACAAACACATTTCATTTTGTAACAAAATATAACAACATTTAACAAGTAAGGATACGCATAAAATCTGCTGTTAATATATCCTGCACTGAAACCAAATCACGTGTCAGGTAATGCCTGTAGTCATCTAGACACCAGACACGTTTATTCACCTTTCTTTTGTTACAATCAAGGATAACTGCATTCTAAACCACAACAAATGTCAATACTTATACATTAATTTAAGCATAAATATTAAAAGGAAAAAAATAAAAAACTTACTGTATAGAAAGGATTGAATATAACCCTGCTAATCTTCCCGGTCAGCCTTTTCTGTTTATACATGAACTCGTAGGCTGCAAACATTATAGACTGAACACAAAAACAATAATTATATCAGTACATGGTTGTAGTAACAATATAAATAGTCATAAACTTAAGTTTCATAATTTACCATGTTATCAATCCAACCACGAGGACGAAAACATGGACATTCATCGCTCCTCAATATTTCACCATTCACATGAACATAAATAGTTCTGAAAAGTCAAAAACAGCAACTTCAAGTATTAACTATTAGTGTGTGTTGACGTTGAATACATTATTAAAAAAAATAGCATACCTGGCACAACCAACAGCAGTCACATCCTTATACAATTTAGCCTTATCTATAAATAGTGTATTACTTTGACCTTCAGTGTTAGGCTTAATAGCTTTGTCGTCTCCATTATGG
>Ga0214542_1000168_pt1 | contig 99717 bp, 39 predicted proteins | sample CNSS1metaG_FD_160096 | JGI IMG/M metagenome (GOLD analysis project Ga0214542, IMG submission 160096) | Root nodule microbial communities from cowpea collected in UCLA plant growth center, Los Angeles, California, USA - CNSS1 | ecosystem: Host-associated > Plants > Roots > Nodule | place: USA... | reverse complement strand
TATTATTAATAATATAATAATATTACTGATATATAATTATTAATAGTATTATTATTATTATATATTATTATTAATTACTATTAATATTATTACTCATATATTAATATATATAATTTTTTAGTTATTAATAATATTATATTAATATTAATAATAATTATATATTAGTATTATTATTATATATTATTAATAATTATAATATAATTATTTATTTTAATATTATTAATAATAATATATTATTATTATATAATAATTATAATACTTTTAATGATTATATAATAATATTATTATTAGTAATAGTATTATTATATATTAACAAGAATTTTGAATATGTAGGGATCGTGATTAATTTTTGACCAGAAATCATTTTCAAATTAAGTTCAAATTTTAGGAAGAAAAACATTTTTTTTCAATTTTCATGAAAAGTGTAGGCATATGCTAGTTTTTTTATTTTATAAGAATAATTAAATAATATGTGACATACCGTTTGTTATTTTTAACGTCGTTTAGGAATAGGAACCAAAAATAATAATTTTGAATGTGCAAGAATTAAACAATGACAAAATTTTAACCAAGAACCATTTTCAAATTAAGATCAAACTTCAGAAACCAAAAAAGATATTTTTCCTATTCTAAAACTAATGATTAATTTCTCTTATTTTATAGATATTATTTTAGTTCGACCATGTAAAATATATTTAGATAATTAAAACTTAAAAGAATATTTTTCAATAAATACATTGTAAATTTCTCTCCTACACACTTTCTTCTTGCCGTGTCCATCCCACCCACCATTGCCACGAAGGATTCCCCCTAAATCACTTCTCGTTTCATATTATTCTTGGTTATTGTTTATGTTGTAATTTTGATGTTTTTATATCTCTATTCTTAGTTTACTTTGATAATTTTCATAGTATAAATTGATAACAAAAATTTTATTCCAGAATTTGTTCTATCTTATTATATATCAAACATTGTCGTGGTTTTTCTTCCTAAATTTTGTTGAACTATGTCAATAAAATAAAAGAATACATATTTAAACATAGTTTTAAAAATTAAACATTTCATTTTATGCTTTAATTATTTTCGTTGAACATTGTCCTTATTTTTCTTTGAGTTTATTTAGTTATAACTATTGCATAGGAAAATCATTGAGTGAATGTCCTACACCTTCTCTCTCTCCATTTAAGCCTCCACTTTTGGAGGTTCTTAAATAAAATAAAGGCCTATAGAGAACAAAATTCATTCTACGAGTGTGGAGATACGTGAAAAAAAATATGTTCTTATCGAAGTTTGAAGTATTAAATTTTACACAAGTGACAAAATTCAAATGTTTGCTTGAATACTTTTAATTTGTAAGTAAAACATTTGAATTAACAGAGAAGACTTATTCTCGAAATGGTTGTGTAGTGTAAGAGGAAAAAAAAAACTTGTTGGTTGCCTTTTTGGTTAATTAATTAAAATAACTAAAATAAATGTTGTACTTTATGGCCTATTGTCAAACCATCGGTCAGGCGGTTCAAGGATAAACGGTTGCAGACCACCTGTTACAGGCGGACCTTTCCTTGGGTTGTTGATGTGACAATTTCTCCGAAGTGTTTTAAGGGAGCTCACGATCCAACGACCTCCGCACAATTGAATTTTGTTTTCACATGTATGGAGACAACCGCCAGGACGCACAGTACTCCGATTAGGCGGACGCAACAAAACTGAATCAGTAAGGTAAAAGTAAATTAAAGTAATATAAGTCAGCAGTAATCACGTTTAAAAAATAATTGAGCCATGATTAAGAATACTCTAATCATATACCCATACCAAAAACTATAAATAGGAGCCCAAGACAGGTGGGTGAGAACTTTTACTCGCATTTATTACAACATTAATTGCTATATCCCGATCAGATTTAAACTGACTTAAGCATCATAGTCTTTCAGACATATACCCGATCGTCCGACCAACCGAGCGAAAAGGGGTAAAGAAATCAAACAGAAAAAAGAACAAAACAGCAAGCAGAGGAGAATATCGGATAAAAGAACTTAAGGGTAATTTGAGTGTTGAAAATAGGTGTTTGGTCCCAATACCCAAAACAAATGTTTATTGTATTATTTTTCATTAATAACTGTTAGTTTACCATGACAATTAAAAAATATTTCACAATTTGTCCACTGTCATTCTAGTCGATTGAATATACCTGAATAACAATTTTATTATTATCCAGATTTAAACTCCAACATTAGCAACTTTTTTCACTCTTTTGTAGTTGATATAATCAAATTTGAACAAATATTTAAGATATTAACCACATGAACATATATTAACATTTTTCAGATTTGGTTCATTTTCAGTTTTGGGGATAGTAATTTGAGTCATAAAATTTGTGAGCGGTTGATTTTACACCCAACGAAGAGTTATTAAAGTTTATGAGGCATTTAAAAGGTCCGTTGGATTAAATATAGGATTGGTCCACGAGAATGTGAACAAGCAACTCGTGAAATATTTTTGTATTAGCATGACACTAATATTGGATTAAAAGAAAATACTAATTAAGCAAAAACTAATAGCATTCTTTTGATTGTTACAATTATTTGACTAAAAGGGCGGTTATTAATTATTGCATAAAACATTTCATAAGGGTTGACATTACATGTAAAATAAATGGCGTTTCGGTAATTGAGGATTTAATTTCCTCTCACCACACAAAGTCATAATAAAGAGTAATTTTCTCTTTGTAATACATCCAATTAGAGAGATTAATTTGTTGCTTGTTAAGAAATATTTATAACATTTTGCGTTAAGTTTGTTAACAATTGCCACACAAGATTGATTATGTTAAATTATTCTTTTTTTCTTTCAAACCCTAAACACATTAATCTCCTTTCTCTATACTTTCAAAAGTGATGATATTTCCAAAGAAATAAAAAAAAAATCAAGTTGGAAAGATAATTTAAATTTAGGTGGTGATTGAAGTTATTGAATAAAGTAATATGGACTTATAGTCAATGCTAATATGTTTTAGTAACCTAAATCTAACATTACTTTGCATTAGTTAATGATAGAGTCACTAGTGTCCTTCTATAACCTCCACTTTGTCTTACTTATGGTACGTGTTTTCTCCATAAATTTTGTAAGACATTAGTTTCAATTTTATGACTAACTCTAAGTTGTCGGCAATTTTTTCAATACAATGCATTAAATTTGGGCAATACTATAGCGTGATGCTAAAATAAAATTAATAAATAATATTTGATAAAGCAAAACAATATTTGATAAACTAAATTAATTGAGTCAATGAAACATGCCCCATAAGAGAGGTTAGTATTAGTGTGGTGTAGGTCCATTTTTATCTTTATCTAATCTTATAGTTTAAAAAAACTATAATTAGAGGCTGGGTGGTGTTAGGTAGGGTTGGCAATGTGGGCCGGCTTGATCCGTTTGGGTCCGATCCGCATAAGGCCCACACAACTTGGGCTGGTCCGTCCCGTCCCGCATACTTTATGCGGGCTGTAAACACTAGCCCATCTCGCATATTTCTTGGTCTGCGGGCTGTCCGCTTTTTTTTTTTTAATTTTTATGATAAAACTTTCAATGTTTAAAATTTAGAAAACTTTAAGAAGTTCACAAAATTAAGTAAAGACTTTGGGAAATTGGATGATAAATTGATAATTCAGCAATTTCATCATATTCATACTATGACATACACAATGTATTTTTTAAATTTTAGCACATTACAAAATACATAATACTTGTCTTTTTCAGTTATACAAGAATTTGAAACGTTAATGCAAAAGTTCATAAAAATAGTAATTAATATATACAAGTGTAATTTTTATTTTATTTTATGCAGGTTTGCGCGTCGACCCGACGAGCCAGGCTCTAATTGTCACCCCTAGTTAGGATTCTAAGTTTCCATCTTTTGATCCGTTCCCACCTGATCGGTATTCCATTCATTAGTCATTAATATTAATGTACATTTGAGAAGTAAATTTTGATATTGTGGTTAAAATTTTTTAATTACTTTAATAGAGAAATATCACTCAAATAAATACAGTGAATCTACACAATGAATAGAAAAATATTCATACGACAATAATTATTAGATATTTGGTTAAATAAGAATAGTAATGAAAAGAAAGAAAAATATTTTGAATGCTCTATAACTTAAGATTTTCATAGTACTTGGTTAGAATAACTATATGAAAAATGATCGTTCGACAATTTTCTCATACAATCTGAATTAACATTTTTTAAGTAATTTATCATTTTTTTATCTATATTTCAAAATCATTTAAAAAATGTCATTTCATATTATAAGAGAAAATTATCAAATTTTCGTTATGAAAATATTATTATCCTAATTATATTTATGAAAATTTGAAAATAATGTTTTCAATAGTTAATACATTCACCACAAATAATTAAATACAAATATAATTTTTATTTTACAAATTAGTTCAATAAGTTAAATTATGATTAAAGTTAACTTTCATCATAGTCTATTATAATAAAATTTATTAGATTTATTGTATTACCTCTATCAATAAACTACAAATATATATATATATATATGATCTCACACTTGAAATATCCTATATACTCAAAGTACCAAAGTACCAAATTATATAGATTTTACGTGGATTTGAAATAATAGTAAATTAGAAAAATATAAATATTTCAACTTATAGAATTTTTTTAAAGTTGAACTAGATTTAAAATACACGTAATTGACCTCAGTTTGGTGAAAGAAAGGTGAGAATAGAAATAGAATACTGAAGTGAATGAATGAGAGATTCTTGCTTATGTTGAGAAATATATACATGGGATTAAATCTTTTCTCGGTTAATGGTGCGATAATTGGTAGAAAAGCAGTTGAGCCTTTTTGGCGGTGATCAAATACAGTTTAGGGACTAGGATTGGATTGCTAAAACATAAGACTTATCCAAAACAATGCAACTTCAGAGAATTGATATTAAAATTATACATGTCTGAGTCAGACCAAAATGTTAAAACATTGTACGAGTACTAGGTAGAGTACATGCGTTAATTTGTAGATCGTTTAAAACATGGAACGGTGTAGCGGCAGAGAGATCGAAAAAACGATGATCTTTAGGAGTAGGCAACGAGTGGAGGACCACCATATCCAAACACAAGAACTCAAATTAGCGTAACGAAAACCGTAGTTTGATGTTGTGATTGGAAATATTGCAGAGTGTGGCGGGCGAAGAATAGTGAGTCACAGTTGAAGCGTTTAAATTAAAGGCATAGCCTTAATTATTATTCCAACTAATTTGGACAAAAGTGGAGGGTCAGCAACATATGCCTGCTATTTATTCAAGAGTTAACTGTTGGTGTTGCTGAATGAGGGTGACATCAGAGGGTAATGGCTAATTAAAATTAGAAAAATAATTTTTTAATTATTAAATTTTAAAAACTTTTTCAATTTTTTAATTAGTTTTTATTTTTTTATTTTTAATATTTTAAAATTATTTAAAAAATAATATCTTATATTATAAGAAAAAATTGTCATAGAGTAATAAGAGAAATTGATATCTGTGAAGAGGTTGAGATGCACATGGGACGGTGGGGGGCTCCTAATTTAGGTCTACCGGTACTTGTCCACATCTATCAAAAAATTTAAATTAAAAGCTCGCTACCTTATTTCTTTCTCTGCTTACGTGTCTGCATGAATAATAACAATAATGCAAACACAAGAAGATGAAGAAGAAGAACAAGAAGGTGGAGAGAGAGAGGGGCCTGCTTGTTATGGACTTTTTCAAAAATCTGCGTGGAGCTTTCACGATCCATCAGATCGTGCAAGATACGCTATTTGATGCTTCTTCGTTTAATGGGTGTCACTGTCACGACCCACCAACTATGGGCTTCACCCCTATGTCGAAGGCCCAGTCGGTTGGAGCCAGGCCTCTTGGGCCCCACGCTACCCCTATTGTCTTCTCCTTCGCTCCCACCACCATCCCTTCTTGCACACACAAACACACGCGCACATCTTATCTCCACCTATTATTGCGTCTCTACTACTGTGCAATCAACTACTACCGTTAGTTTTTCGTTTTCCGCCATTAACAACATTCACACTTATTACTCTTCAATAACTTCATTTTGACTTTTCTTTAACTTATACTTTAAACTATTTTTATTTATTTATATATCATGAAAATTAATTGATGGCTCTAACTTTTTTTTTTTATATTATCAAACTTTAACTGAATTTGGTTCAAATTAAAAGAAAACAAAAATCAATCCAAACAAGAACAAACTTGTTAAATTTAGATGAATTATGGGACGGAAAACTGATTAAATCTGCCGCAATGGAAAAAAAGAAGAAGAATCAGTTGAATTATATTTATGAATTTTTACGATATCATTTGTTTTTTTTTAATATATATTTTAAAGAAAAAAGAGCTACTAAAAAGGTTAAATGTAGCTAAAAAAGTGGTAAATGTAGAAAAATTAAATCCGCTTGGATGCAATATAGCCCAACCCACTAAGAAAACAATATAACTATGAATTAAGCCCAAGAAAGTATAATTTTAAATTATGAGATGTTATAATAGGTGTACGTTTTTCGTTTAATTTTCACATTTTCTTATATTTTTTAACTTTTTTTACAACAATACCCAAACAAAAATCGCATTTTTTTTGTTATATCAACATGTCAAATGAAAGTACATTTTGGTTGTGCACAGCGAATTCGTCCACCCTGTTTTTGTTTATGGAATTAGCATCTGTTGTGTTTCGATGGTCACAATTTTGTTCAAGATATTTTCTTAAAAAAAGAAAAAGTTGTGACCTTGAGGGAATGAAAATAAGGAAAAAAAAATGAGAAAAAGACAGAGATAGTGATGAAGCACAGTACGTGGCAACCTGTTCTCGTTCTTCTCTTCCATTCCCAATGAAAATTGACGTCGTTAATTTGCGACAATTCTTTGTCTGAAATTGGTAAGAAAAAGGTGTAATCAATCAGAAGAGAAGAGAAGAGAAAGATGGAGCTGTGGAACAGAGCCAGAAGCTTTGCGGAAGAAGCAGCGAAACGTTCGAATGATCTGTCCTTGGGAGCTTCCAAATTGAGCGACATCATTACAGAAACCACCAAAGAGATAGCGGCACAAGCTTCAAAGCACTTGCCGCAACCTTCGCTCACAACCGACGTCGATCTCCAGCGTTTTGGCATCACCGAAGAGTTGAGAGAGTTCGTCAGAGGGATCACCATCGCTACCTTTGAAGATTTCCCCCTTCAAGGTCTTTTCTTTTCCTTTTATTGTCTCTCTGGATTAACATTTGCTTCCTTATAGTGAGAAATGGAAATTAGACTACGTAGTGAATATAGTTTGCAATTTGTGTCATATTCTAAAGTGAAAACGGGGGCATTTTATTCTCTACCATTTTTTTTTTGTTATTTAAAACCTATTTTAAATGTTTTTTCATTCCAAAATTTCCGTCATTATCAAACACTAATAGTTCATTACAAATGCTACCTACCATGTTTGAATTCTGTATCACTCGGCACCTACTTTCCTTTATTTCACGGGAGGATCTTATCGCAGTTTTGGTTTCCATCCATTTTCAGATGATACGGAATTTTCTGATGTTCCTGCGGTTTCAAATGTCAGGCAGGATCTAACTGATTGGCAGGAAAAACATGCCAGTCTTGTTCTTTCTACCGTCAAGGTAGCATCTTCTGTGTTTCTGTGAATCAAAATGTTATCAAAGCTGTGCATGGCATGTCTGCTTTTATCAATGTTAATGCGCCGCGTGTTTTCACAATGCTTTCATTAAGTTTAAGAGAGGCACCCATTATCAATTTTTACTGGCATGCAAATAATGTTTGGCTTAGAAGTACTGATTACTTTTTATTTAAGGAGTTTAGTTTTAGACTCTTGGACATTTTTTTTTTCATCAATCATGTTAACTTGAAAACTTGACATGTTAGTATTCTACACCACCTCACAGAAGAAGAGCAGAAAGAGAAAACGAGAGGGGAAAGGAGACCCGAGAGAAAAGTGAATCTCATTAACAGAATTGAATGGTCTCAGTTGATTAGAATATGTACATACTATGCTATTAAAATACATCTTAAAGAAAGAAAAATTAGTTACAGCTTAACAGGCTAATCTTGAAGTCCACTAACAGAATTAGTTGTATATAAGATTCATATGGGATCAGTGGGATTTTCATCCTTATTGTCTAATAAGGCCCCAAAAGCCAGAGCATGTATGTGATACAAGTTGGACTTGGACAAGTTCTCACGAAAGAAACATGAATGTATAAGTTCTGTCAACATATCAACCACTTGAGCAGAGGAAGGAATGAGTAGAAAATGAATAAGACCTTCTTGAAGCTTTCTCGGAATAAAATGAGACTCAACTTCTATATGTTTTGTTCGACAAAAAAATAGTAGAAATCCCACTGTACAAATCATTACACAAATACTGTGACTATTGTAGGTCACACACAAGCAATTAAAGACTCTATACTCTGTCTCTAAACCTGGACATTGTAGCTGTCTTTTCAAATTTCCAGGGAAATAAAAATATTTCCCATGAATCACAAGGTTTGAAACATTTGAGTAATATGACAACAAAGCTGTCAACCTGTCATGTAATAAGTATCCCGTTCTAAAATGTCAACGATTTTTTCATTATCAGTATCTATACAAGTTTTATGGGTATTTCTAACCTTATTATGAATAAAATAGACCGTACAACCTACTTTCTTTCAATCGTCCTATTTCTGTCTTTTGACACATGATGGATACTCGAAGTCCTCAATTGTTAAAGATTGTGTAACCTCTCAGCTGTACCACTCTCCTTGGCTGCATCTTAACAACGAAGTAGATGAAAGAATGGCAAAGTGTTAAGCAATTATGATTTGTGGTCAATTTTAGAATAGAAATCAAATTGCCCTTAAAAAGAGGTGCATATGAAACACTAGTTAAAGTGAATGAAGGAGGGATTTGAACCATAACATTTTGATTAATACTTACATCAACAAAATTGCAGGATTAATACTTTGTGATCTGAGGGTGTTTACATAGATCTCGCCCATTCATGATAACTTTCACTGTTAGTGGAGAATGAACCAATACCAGAGCAGGATTTTCATTTCTGTTATGGTAATAAGGATGAGGTGATTTAAATTTCCATGTGCAATCATTATGCAATTATAGGCTCAAAAGAAATTTCAAAGGAGAATAGTCAATGATAAAAATTATTTGAGATCCCATATCAACTAGAGATATAATAAAATTGTAATATATAAGTTGATGCATATTTCATCTTACAAGTCATTTTTGTATGGTTGAATTAGGTTTAAATCACTTTTAAAGAAAATAAAAGATTCTATCCTAATAAGGTTTGTTGAAGTTTATTGTGCCTTTTGCTACCATATTGTATTCTACACCACATCTCAGAAGAGAAATTAGGAAAGTTGAGTATGACAGTCCGGATAGATATTGGATAAGTAATAATTTACATCTAAATCTTTTGTAGGAATTACTAAATAATGTTCTTCTTTTCTGCTTTAACTTTATTTGCTTAGCTACAATGAGTTATTGGTGACATAAAAAAGTTATGCAGCCATTGGAATGGGAAGTGCCTAATACTTGTCCAGAAAATTACTCAACCAGGATACTTCGTAAATTGAACTGATGTTTTCGGTAAAATAATATCATGGAGTAATGACCGAATCTAAAACACATAATAGAGTGTGTGAGATTCAAATACTGCATAATTTGTGCATCTGAATTAGAGTTGACCATTGTGTTCTAGGAGTTTTTGTTTGTGTACGTGAGGAAGAGAGAAGAAGTGGCGGGGATAGAGCAATGGTGTAAGAGTTAAAAACCCTGAATTGCAGCATGGTGAGTTATGGTTGTCCTTTTTCATCCTCCTGCAACTGTGAGCTTGTCGGATGCACTCATGATGGTTGGTGATATACTGCATGCTAAATCATAAGATGCTCGGTATTTTTGTCTCCAAGTTTGTTGAAGCAAATCATTGTGTCAAAGACATTGCATGTTTTTATGCTAATCTCGCATGAATAAAGTAAAATTTTTGACCTAGGTGTATAGGGTGGCTTGTGTATACATATTCTATTGTCAATTAAATTTTTTCGTGCAATCACATATTTGAAACATAATGCACTCCCACTATTCAGTTGATTCTTTGTTACAGGAGATTTCTCGATTGAGGTATGATCTGTGTCCACGAGTCATGAAAGAGAGGAAGTTTTGGAGAATATATTTTTTACTTGTGAATAATCATACTGCACCGTATGTAACTTTTCTTGTTGCTTAAGTATTTTGGTTTCACATTGAATGTTGTTTTTGAGTTTCATCTGACTTGACTCAATTTAATAGAGGACTGCTTGATATATATATATATATATATATATATATATATATATATATATAATATGCTGTTTTCAATTGTAAATACCTAAATATCATATTCTAGGCATAGGAATGTGTAAATTTTCCCGTAGTTCCGAAAGTACGAAACACTCATCCTGGAGGTATAAAAATAACATTCGCAGAAAAAGAAATTGAAGGAACTTCTGCTATAACAATATGAATATGTGAAGTTTTCAGACAACAGAATGTGGTTGAATTTCTTAAAATAACAAGTGTTTGGTACAGTATAATAACAAAATGTAATTGGATGTGCATAAATTATTACTAACAATAATTTTAGCAGATTATTGGAACACCTAAGAAATCAATATACTTGTGGAAAATTGTCGTGCTGCTTATGCTAGCCCATTTGTCATATGAAATGCATCTTGCAATTAACTCATTCAACTGATCATAACTTGGGTTATATTATTATAGTTATGCTGTTTTGTAACATTTAGTAAACTTCTGTCTTGTGATTTCTGTCAGCTATGAGAATAAGTACATGGAAGATGAAAAACTAAAATCTTCTGAACAAGGAAACGATCGCATAGTCACGATGAAACCATTAAATGCTGAATTGATCTGTAATCAAGAGGCGCAGGAAATGCAAAAAAAGGACAAATTATCAAATTCATCAACTGAGCAAGACTTGGATGTATTTCTTCTGGGGGAAGGAAACAGCGATGACGACGAGCCCGGTACACCTTCTTACTTTAATCTATCAAAAATTGTTATTTGTTTCTGAAAAATGGTGTATGAGTTTGGTACATTTCCATTTATAAACTATATAAACACATTTAAAGTCCCAGAGTAATTTAAAGGATATAAACCGTATAGGAAAATGGATATAGTTATGTCAAGCCAAACAATTTATTTTTTGGATAATTGAGGTCTTCTGATTATGCTACGTAATTTGGAAGTTTTTGAGAGAATGAGATGGACTGGAAGGGACAAAATCGTGTAATTTTGTATTGCTCGTGTTTGGATGATTTATGAGAGAAGAAAGGGCAAGGTAAAAAATGTTCCTAATATTAACTTTAAAAAATTTCGATATGACACATTTTTATTCAAACAACTAAAGTTATTCAAATAGTAAATTGCAAGTTCTTAAGATAACTGCAAAGCTCCTTACCCTCATTGTACACTAGTTTGAAGCTCATCAAAGCAAGTAATCTAGATGTAACTTTCGTCATGTTTTTCCTATTTGTTAGCCTATACCACTGTGTTCTCCGGAGTTGGATTTATATCCAATGACAGTGTTAGATTATTGTTTTGGGTATTTGAGTTAGAGTATAGAATAATATGTGCTCTGGGTGAATTTAAACTTTGGTGACTTTACATTTGCCTACAATCTCTCTGGTCTTTCAGATGATGACAATGGAAGATACAATGATGATTTGGACAAACTGATGGATAATTCGGTAAGCGTGATATAATCTGTACTCGTTAAAACTTCTGTGTATATATATCTTCTTTATTCCTTGAGTGAAAGTGTTATCTATAACATGAACTTAAAAAAGAAATAATTTTCTTTATTATCCTACAAAATGTCTAGGCTTCACAAAAGAACTAGAATTTGAAATGTTTTGGGAGTTAAATTAAGAATTTAAATGTTTCTTCTGTTTGCTTATGTTCCTTTATGAAGGGAGTGTTTGGTTCAGCGTTGGAGAATTGATTTCAGCTAAATCAATTTTTCAATGTAAAAGTAAAAATTAGTTGTTTCTCATTTAACGTGATTTTTTTATCCTCTAACTGATTTTAGAAACCAAACACGAACTAATTCTACTTAGAAAATCAATTATAATCAATTCTGCATTAATTTGGCCTATAACCAAACACGTACGAAGAAATAGAAACATTTTTATTTTCACATTTACAAATTGGCCCCTCGCTATTTTCTGACATGATTTTTGGATAATAGAAGATATATTTGGTCATTGGAACTTGAGTTTGGTCTGAAATTTGATTAAATCATTCATTGAAGTTGGCGACACTTATGAATGTACAGGATGATGAGAAAGGGAAATGACAGATGTTGGATGAAATTATTGGCTGATAAGTTCTGTGATGCTTACGTTTATTGTTTCAACCTTTATTCAAGTGTTAATAGTAGTTTAGTTTCCCCTGAATGTTAGGTTTGTGATAATAAAACTTATGATTATACAGCTTTGTTGTTATTTAAACGTTTTTTTCTCTTTGCGTGTAAAAGTACTCATTAAATGTTCTGAAAGGAAAACGAAAAAATCATACTTATATTAATTGTAGATTCTTTTGTATGGAGAGTTAAGAGCCTTGTCTGGGTCAATAATGTTGAGTAGTAGCGATTTGAAAAAATGTGTAGCTTCAAAAAATAGAACCACTAATATTATGTTTACCTTTTACTATTTTTCTTTTAACATATTTAATCTTTTAGGTTAGATCTGAGTTCACCTCATCTCTTGCTCAATCACTGCTTCCAAAAACTGAAACCTTACTCATCTCATCTGTAACTGTAATACACATTCAACACAAAACAAATCCTAAAGCCTTTTTTTAAATATTATTAATTATTTTTGCTGTTTATGTTTTTTGCTCACTATTTTATTTATTTATTTATTGTATATTTACGGAAATAATCTTAATTTTGAAAATAATACTTTTTTCCTTCGGTATATTAACATGTTATTTTCTAGTTTTCAATTCGTAATTAAATATTAGTAGTATTTAATATACATTTACTGAGGTTAAAATCTTAGTTTTAGGATAAAATTCTTTACACCATACTTTCTTCATTTTATATATTAATTATCAATAGTAGTTTATTGATTTTAAAATTTTTACGCTTGCTAATTTTTATTTATTTAATGTATAAATTAATATTATTTATTTAGTGATATTTATAAAAAGTAATCTTAACTTACATTACGATGTTATGTTTCTGTTTTTGGATTATTAATTAATTTCCAACATTTTATTATTGTTTAAATTTTTATGTTAATTAATTAATTTGTTTAATGTAAACTTCCACAAGTAATAATTTGTTAAGGAAAAGCTTTTGCTCCATACTTTTTTTATAAATAAAGTTTCGTTGCCTTAGTTGTAGCGAAAGTATATACATATTTTTTCTACCATGTACTAATTTTTTATATTTTAAACGAGTTAAGTAAAAGAAAAACTAAAATATCTATCATTAAAAATTAATTTATGATTTTAAATTTTAAACTAAGTTCAATTCAAAATTTTAATTTTTCACTTTTTCACATTAAATGTTAATTATTTACTTTTTAGTAGAAGTAACCTCAACTTCGCGGGAAAATTGTCCATACATATCATAGTTTGTATTTTCATGTTTTGAAAGGCTTTAACAAAAAGAAAAAGAGAAATCTATAATTAAAATTCAAAATTATGTTTTACAATTTTGTTTTATTTTTTGTTCATGATAAATTTTAATTATTAAGTTTTTAATATTTTATTTTATTTTTCAATTATTAATTACTTTGCGTGTTTGTGTGTGTGTTAAGTTAATAAACAACCCAAACCGTAGGAGAAAAAAAATAAAGGTAGTAAAGAAAAAAAAAAGATAAATATGTGAGCAATAGAGTTAAAATAAATATTGTTTAGTTGAAGAAAAGACAGAAGAGAAATGGAATGGAAATATAACTTTAAAATTAGTTGGTTCAAAAAATACACTATTATTATTTATTATATTATAAACTATAACATAAACATACACACACACTATAATATTATAACTATATTATTATGAAGCATGAATAATGGAACAGTGAAGTGAGAAAGGATATTTCAAAATGAGTAATCTAAAATTACTTTTGTGGTTTTTACATTCTAAATTATATGTCAGATTGCACATGAAACTATTAAGAAGATGAACTAAGAAACATCTGAAAAGACAAACACATTATTTTTTAGGAGCTAAACTGTGTTGGACTGTGATATTGGGTCCCATATAGTCAACCTAAACACAACAAAGTCAACATTTTGGCCCAAAAAGACAACCTAATATACAGTTTCAATATGATCTGCACATTTCCCAATAAGTGATATATTTGTAGTCAGAAACAGTTACGAGTTCCAATGAGACATCACCACAGGATTAAAAACCATGGTCTCCCACAAACACATGGCTTCAGCTTTCTAAATAAAGATTCAACTATTGAGAATCTTATAGAGGGGTTTTTTGTTTGTTCAGTTAAATCAGTTTTTATTGATTTGAAAATATCAAGAAACTTCAACTTTTTTTAGTAAATTTTTGTGTTTTTGTTTCGATTTCTGATTGAAATGATAAAGAATTAAAACTGTAAGTGTGAATTACATTTAATAAAAATAAGAAAATAAAGTAATATATGAGAAAAAAATTCACAAATATTAACATATTATCTTACATAGACACTTATATTGACGTTGAATTTCTCTAATTTATTGTTAAACAAAATTCCAACAAGTGTCCTCTTAACACTATAGCTTCTTTACATAAGCTCCACATATTTAACAACTCGGTTATTTTTTTTAAGATATAGAACAAATTTACATTACCAATTTTCAATTTCCTAAAGATAATAATCATGAGTGTGTTTTCTTAAGATATTCTTTGCCTCTCATGAAGTATACAAAATGAATAATGTATTTAATATTTTTAAAATTTTATAGAAAATTCAACCATTATAATGTGTTTCACTTTACATATAACACTATATACGTATATTTATTTGCCTGATGACATTAACTTAAAGGAATATATACTAATTTGTATAGATTTTTATAATAGTTAAAATGAGGAAACATAATCAAATTAACAATTGAAAGTTGCGAATTGAGGTGTCGGCATAATGCGCATTGGTGAATAGTAGTGCGTTGTATTCCACTGTGAAACACTTCACCATTCATTCAACATATTCAATTCCTCATTTCTTCACACCATCAAAGTGGCAAACACACAATTTCAAACCACCTTTTTCTCAAACCCTAATCCTCCCTCACGCCCAAATCAGGACTTATATTCAATTAAAATGAGAAAAACTTGCAGACAACAGATTATGGCAAATCTTCATTGAGTGTAATGAAGGATTTTTTTTGTGAAATCAAAGAGAGTCTGAATTGATGTCAATTAAAGGTAAATTGTTATAGGATGGATTCCAAGAACATGATGAGAAACTTATCCAGTTGTTGTATTTTAATATAGGTTGAACTATCCAAAAAAATATTACCGGTGAAAATTGATCTTGTGAACTTTATTTTGATACTAATTGATAGAATGAACACTTATTACTATTTCAAAAATTACAAATATTAGTCACAATAAAACTCTTATTACTTAAAAAGAGGATGAGTTTCACTAGAAAGATACAACACATAATAATTTTAACATAATACAACATCAATAAGACCTAAGTCCAATCACATAAGGTATTGACATCACTCTCGACTCAAAACCTTAAAGTAATAAGTTTATGGATTTTTATTCTTATATAGTGCTCAACTCTCTCATTTCTAACCAATATGAAACTTAAACTCATACTTGGATCCTAACAAAACATAATAATTTTAATAATTTTAATGTTACGATTGTAATTCTATCTATTTTACTTTTATCATGAGATAACCGAGGTCACCTGCAACACAAGTGTCCAATTGAATAAATTATCTGAAAACCTTAATATGTCACTAATGCTGCTAATGGTAACACTAACTCAGGGACTTCATAACTACCAAATTATTATTCGCCTTTGATAACACGTGCTTATATTAATGCATGTTGCTTTGATCGATCTTCAACGTTTGTCTCAATTAACAACCGTTAACACGAGCCATTATCAACTAGATAATAATTAATTAAACGGAGACAGTGAGTTGTTATTTTCAAAAGCGACTAATTGTTGACTTTTGAATGGGCCCAAATCCTAATAAACTCTCTCTTAAATTTTAAATTATTAATAATGAAATTTTGTCTTTCTTTTATTTTGTTTTTGTTAAAGTTGGGTATGCAGATCAATTCACCTATTAAATAGTTTAATAGGAATAAGAATGTGTTTACATAGGGATTTTGTTGATATTTTTTTTATTGTAAATAAATATTTTGGTTTAAAAGAACTATTAAATAAACACAGTTATATTTAAAAAGTAAAATTGATAAGATAATTATTTTAGTATAAAAAATGTTATTTATTGAAAGATAAAATTAAAGATATATATATATATATATATATATATATATATATATATATATATATATATATATATATATATATATATATATATATATATGATAAATTAATATCCCCTTAATAACTTTTTAAAAAGAGGATATGAAAGATAACAAAACAGTAATAAATTATTTATGTAATTTTACACAAAATTCAACAAATTGATCATCCTAATTATATTTAAATTTGAGTTATGTTTTCGTTATTTATGATATTTTTGAATGAGTCAGTTTAAGAGATTAATTTATTTATTTAGAAAACTTGAAATACTTAAAGAAAATGAAAAGTTTGGATGAGAATATTAAAAAAAATTGAATGATAATTTTTAAGAAGATATTTTAAATGACAAAAAGTAATAGAATTTAAAATTTTCTAATTAAAAGGAAATTAATATTTTTCAAACTGTGAAATTGTTCACTGGTTAGGACAAAAAAATCCATAGGTCCAAAAGGTTAATTTATATCAACTTTTAATCTGAGTTGGAAACTGGAATGAGTCAGATCAATCAAAACTTAAAAATTAGTAGGTTCAGGTCAAAAATTCAAATGAGTCAACCTAAGTCAAAGAATTCACTTATGCTAACAATTTTTTTTTTATTTTTTTAAACCATAAAAAAGTTATTTATACTTTTTTAAAACAAAAAACCATTGTTAAAAACATTTTAGCTATCAACTTGTCAACTTAATCTTCTTCGCCTCGAAAGTAAGAGTGATGGAAAGAACTACACACTAAACATTAAAGAAAAAAAAAGATAAAATTAGAAGTAAAATTTATCCTGTGAATTTTGAAAATATTAACCAGAATTGCGGTTGAAATCGTTTGAATAGTTGCCTTCTTTTAGTTTTCTAATTTTGATTCCTTTAACTGAACTCTAGTTGGGTATATTATAGCATCCAAACATTGTAAATATATAATAGGCTTTCGATGTAGTTTATACGATTTCATAAGAATTGAGTAGAGCAGCACCAATACCACCAAGACGAAATGTCAAACAATATGCAACAAATAAAGGAGTCAGAGTTTACAAACTTTACATGAATAGAAGCTGTGGTTAAAAAATAGCTTCTCAATTAGTATGGAAGCCTTTTATATTTATATGATTTAGAAACTAAATTGATTCATATTATTTTGTTGGGGTGAGCCTAACCATCCCAACAAATTAAGAGGACACTGAATGTACAGTCGATCTCACCCTCGCAGGATAGCAGGCCAGCACAAGACATAAATACCCCTTCCAAAAATTAATTTTAAAAAGTTACCTCAAATAATTAATAATTAATGAAAATTATAATAAGGAAAGAATGAATATAACGGTCCAATTAATTTCTGCAGATCTTTAGCTTCTTAATTGCTTGGTCAGACTTCCCAGAGCTAGCAACTCTAGAGCGCATCATCTTTTGGTTGTTAGAAGGTACTTCACCATCCTAGGGGAACATCATCCACAAATTAGATAATGTGAAATTTTAATTTAATGCTACAACCTAGCTTATGTTCAAAACAAAGACCCGGAAAATAAGTAATTAGAGTGTCAATATACCTTAGCACCACACACTGACACGGGTACAGTTGGTCTCATGTTTGCTTGTTTGCCAAGTTCAATTTGCACTGAGATGCTAGCCTGTGACAGATCCACCCCTGAACTTTGCAGTGCATGTGTAAGCGTATGCAGCAACCTGTTCAAGTGTAATACATTTATCTTAGTCTATTATAATCTTGAGAAAATTATTTGGACTAGTTTCTAATGTTGCACAGCTAATTGTTTGAATGGAACAGAGCAGTACTATGTACCATCATTGCATGAGACAATTGATCTAATATAAAGAGATACAAAGGATAATTTGTAAAGTATGAACTGAAATCAAATCATGGACTTCTTCTACAATTACACAGCATCATGAATTGCCAATCCTGATCAGAGAAAAAAGTGAATTTAGTTTAAATTAAGGTTGCATAGCATAATCCAATGACTCCTCGGCATTATGTCAGGGTCAAGACAAGTATGATACAGCATTAATAGGTTATTGCCAAAAAGTATATCTCCATAACATGTGCCACATCTGCATTCCCTTTACATGAATGCTTACTAGAGAATAGATCCATTTTTTTATGTCCAACAGACCAACGTAATTTCAAAATGGTATAGCAATTTCAAAACTGTTTTTTATTATACACAAAAAAAATAAAAATACTATAAATACTCACCCTTTTGAGTACACACTTGATATGCTAATTGCACCACCTTCAATAGCGAGCTCTTTCTCTTTCAGCTTTTCACTGGTAGCCGCCATGGTCTGACACTCCACTGAAGATTGATATTTGTTCTCGGCATCAGAAGCCGGTATATGTGCGAGCTGAGACACTACTCCACCTGGACCGCCCATGTTGGCTGGAGGGAAGAAATTTAGCTGTGAAGAAATAGGAATTGGAAAAGCCTTGTTCATTATTCCGGCCTGATGGTCCATTGTCTTGGAGGTAGTTGCTGTACTCAAGCCAGATTCTACATTCTGGGTACTTCCTGGAATTGTTGGGGAGATGCTAATATTTTTCTCCTCATTCTTTGAGGAAAAAAGCAGTGCTGGAGATGGACTTCCATTATCAGTGCCACGATGTTGAAAGTTTTCTGCTGGCTTGTCATTATTTCTCTGCTATAAAATAAAAATAAAAATAGAAAAATAAGTTTTTGGATGGTTCGCAATCCTTATTATATTTCTAAATTCAAATCCGTTGCAACAGGCTATTGATATTAATGAACGAACCCAACAAACATATGCGATTTAAATGATAAGAAATGGTAAATATCTCATAGAAAGATAATGTTTTATTCATTTAAATCCTGCGCAGCTTATGATAGGTATATATGGTATTTACCCATGGCATCAATTTTTCTTGCTCGTTACTCCACCCTTGAAATGAACCTTCATACTTGTGCACCTTCTCTTGTAAAAAATGAATATACTCAATGACCTAAAAATATTTCAGATTTAGCACTAACCAGAAATATTGAAAACTTATATAAGATAAAAACTGTCGTCTCATATGAATGTACCTCTAATAAAAAAGATGCTTTGTCCCTCTTTTGGTCACTGTGTGGAATAAGCTCTCTTAGCATTTGGAATCTACATGATTAATTCAAATGTTCTGTCAGAAGACTATGAACACCGTAAGGAAATCTGCTTTTTAACTATGTTAGTTTATGTTCAGTTCATAACTAATAAAGTAAAAAGGAGAGTTCCTTTAAGCCTGCATTGATAGGGAACACATGCCTGTCATTAATTTTGCTCCTTCTCCGTTGTTCTGTTGCAGAGTGTTTTGATCTTGGTGTGTTTGGCTTCTGATCGGTACTCTTACCATCCACTTTTACCCTCAGCTCTGTCGTAAATAATCACATAAATTAACTTGGTCAAAATTTTTTTAACAAATGACCTTGAGGACAAATACTCAATAACCTGGATCAATTTCCTTTTCAGCCAGGCCGAAACGATGTAATTACATAAATAAGAATTACAAAGTGGTTGTTGTGCACAAAAGTTTCTCCTTACTCCCTCTTTACATTAAATTAAATACAAAAGCACGACACAGGAAGAATAATCATAAAAAAGTAAAAGATATAGTTGATGCTAAGCATCACAAACTTCGACTTGTTTTGGCTCGAGATTCCTCTCTAAAGTCTTCCAAATTCTACTTGAATAAAGAGAAGTGTAATTGTACAATGCTTTATTTATAAGAAACTTCTTCTAACACATTTTCTATTATTAGCTATAATTTATTAAATGCTATAAAAAATATAAGTGAACACTCATTAAATAAAGAATGAGACTCACACCAATTTATGTTTTCTCATATTTTTATGCAACACAGAAAGAGGTAAAGAAGATAAAAAATGTGAGATAAAATTATATATATATATATATATATATATATTGAAAAATATGCTATTAAAAAAATATCATTAAAATGATAAAAAAATAATACGTTTTTAAAAGTAGAGAATAATAAAAACTGTTCGATTGGCTACTTATCCATTCATAATGATAAATTTAAAATTTATTAATTTCTGAAATTTAAAAAAAAAATGCCCCATTTGTTTGAAAAACCCAAATATCTAGTTATAACTTTACAGCTAAAAGAAGAAATTTAACATGAAAATTATTTAGCCACCTGAGCATATTATTGCATGAAATAGGTACTGTCAATGGGTATGGTGCACCTTTCTCAAGAATGGAAAGTTAAAAGTTACCTCTTTGGTTATTGGAAGGTTCTTTCTTGAGAAAAAATGTTTCTTCGTTCTCCAGCACTTCATCCTGGGCACTATCCCTTGCGGACTTCATCATTTCCATAAAACTCTGGTTCTTCTGCCCAGTTGTCCTGTTCATTCAATTCCACAAATACAACAAACATTAATAAAATTAAGAAGACAAAAAAAAGGAGTATAAATATGGAAGTGGTGGCAGAGACAGAGAGACTGACTGAGATGAAGAGCGAGAGCTGAAGCTATCGTGACGATTGGTACAAAACGACTGTGAGGTCCGCTCCGTTGATGTCCACTGCCCTAGCTTTGTCGCCGCACACTCTGTCATATAATAAAACCGTTAGCCATACCAATTATAGACAAACTAGATCTATGTATATATACTGCAATTCATATTTGACACTATCATTACTTCTACTGTTTTCTTATGCCGAATACCGATAGACAAGCACCGAATATGGTCTAACTAGTCCACAACGCTGCTTCAGTCTATCTATGACATTACATGTAGATCTTAAATGAATCAACATGTCAGATCATGTTATTACACCCTTAAAAAGAATCGAAAAATATAATATTACTCTCATTTTTTATTTTTATCTGATTTGTTGTGGACTATTAATTTTTTTTTAATTAATAATCGACACTGAATTATGTTAAAAAAAATAAAATAAAAGATGATAGTAAAAAAAATAAAAATTATAATATTATATTTTCAAAAAATTGTTAAATGAATCAACGGACACATTATTTATAGGTTGATTTCTTTTATTTTTGATTTTTGATTTTTTTTTCTCCTTATTAATCCTATAAAAAAATTTGAACAAATATTTTTCATAAATTCTTTCAAATTATACAAACATAATTTCATATCGAAGATATATGACTTTCTCCATCTACTGGTTAAATTTCTCAGCAACTATATTAAGATTATTTTATTTGCCACTGTGAACACAAGGGTGAGAAATTCACAATATGAACCAACAACCAAAATTGACAATTCTATTAGTTGACATAATCAGTTTATTTCTTTGGCCGGTGACTCAATTTTTATAAAATAATGAAACAAATTTATAAAAGGAACAACACCTTTATTATTATTTGTGGAGAATAATTAGATGAATCATCAAATACATTACAAGAAATAAAATAAAGATATCTTACAACAATGACGTGAGAATACATAAAAACACACACGATTTAGATCATTTTAAGAAATAATAGAAAATGTAGCTTGTATTTCATGAATTTTTTTAATTACATAAAAATAAAAAGTTAAAAGTGCATTGGTTATTTACAAATTTAAATTAAATTCAAAAATATAAATTAAATAATTATATATATATATATATATATATTAAATGGAACGAAATTAGGGATGTAACATGTTTCAAATTTAAAAATAAATAAATAAATAACCAACTCGTTGTTCCTTAGATACGTAAGGCTGGGTTGATTTAGATCTTAAAAAAATGAAAATTTAATATAATTTACAAGTGCGTAAAAAATTCAAACTGGTTCATAACATTATATCTTTAAAACAAAATAATCTCTAATTTATTGTCAAATTAGTCAATACAACATATATTAATAGCAAAATAATCCTATAAGACTTATCAATAACATTATAATAGATGAAATAGTCTATGGTTTACTGTTAAGTCATTGAATAAAAACATATTTTAATAGTAAAATAGTCCTATAAAACTTAATAATAGGACATAATTTCAGGAAATTTTATCAGATAAATATTTTCTTCTCTCAATAATAAAATTAGAAGTGTCTTGGACCAGTTCATTTAATTAAATCAGAAATTACTAAAATCAAACCTCATCAATTTATCTACGGAGGATATCTCCAGATTTAAACCTTAACAAAATCCAATTTAAGATTCATTAAAAATGTATTTATCCAAAAAAGAAAATTATACATAACTCGATAAAATGTGTCAACTTTTAGAATAAAATGAAATTGAATTTAAGAGATGATATTTAGAATGAATAAAAAAAATTAAAGTAAAGGTAATTATTTAAAGCCGTTAGGTAATAATGATGAAATTCATTTTTTAAATAATTGTAAAATGAGGGTTCTGATTTACTATGGAATGATAGATTTTAACAAGCAAACTATGTTTAAAACTGGAATTTTCAGCAAGTGGGTAGAGTATATCTTTTCAGACCAAGCATGTCAATTTGAAATTAAATTAAATATGAACTCTTTATTATGTAAAATTACGAATTTTGTTTTGGATTTTTAACAAAATTTTGTAACTTTTTTTGTTTCAAATATTTTTTTTTCCTCTATATTTGTGTAGATAAAGTTTTAATTAATGACATGAAATAGTTCAGATAAGGATTTAGACACTAAAATAAAATTAAAAAATATTAGAATAAAAATTTAAAGATAAAAAATAAAATTCAGTAACTTCTCGAAAAAATAATACATAATTTAGTCTTATGAAATGATTAAATTATAAGATATCTATAAATTCGATTTCGTGGTGCGGAAAATAGGAAAATAATTGCGATTGCTTGACCTTGTTTTAATTTAGGTCTATAAAGGTTGTAGGAAAATCCATGAAAAAAATGTAGGAAATTGGTGGGACAAAATATTTAAGAAACATTTATTCATTAAATTACCACTATACGAACTTTATCTATGAAATTTATTGAGATAGGATGAAAAGTATATTTATATTAACAAATAAAGAAATATTAATAATCAATAATAATAAATTAAAAAGAGCTTGCAAATGTCATTTATTTATTTATTTTATAAATTAAAATAAATTGAATGAAGTTTTTCCTAGATAGAGAGAGAAAAAAAAAGATGGAGAGAGAGAAAAAATTTATGGTTTACCTCCAGTAGAGGGTCTGTCGCCCGAATTATTCTCCTTTCCTGTTTTGCCCCTCTTCCCCGATGAGTCTTCCCACAAAGTGAAACCGCTCGAAGTAGTATACGAACTGCAGTTGGAGTTCTCATCGTTCCTGTCCGTACTAGTTGTTTGACGCACAAAAAGAGACGTCTCCGCCTTCGGAAGCCTTTGATTATTATTGTTATTGTTATTATTAACATATGAAATGTGGTTAATGCTGTAAGTCCCAATTCCTCCAGGTAAGAGGTGCTCAACTGAAGGTCCTGCTTTCTCAACCACCCATGATATTTCATCTGTGGCTTCTTCCTTCGCACTCCCCTTCGTCTCTAGCCGCTCTAGTGGCTGCAGGAAATCATGAGTCTTCAGACAACTCCCTGTATGTTGACAGGTAAAAAAACGCCAATAAGATCGATGCAAGTCAACGGAACACAAACCTATAATTCATTCGTTTCTCGCAACTTCTCAGCACACTAATCTTATTACAAACGGTTCTCACACAGGAGCAGAATAACGCAACAGAACTCTCGTTCCTCCTTAACAACAAAATTGAGTTTCAATATATCTCACTCAACCGGTACAAAATTTTGATGAAACTAGGGACTACAGAGATCAAAACTGGAAATGAAAGGAAACGAAATTCACAACAACAGTCCGTGCAATGAATTAAGTAATTAAAAATAGAGAAAGAAGTAATTAATGGCGCAACCTCCGTTGGCAGTCATGACGGTGGCGGCGGCGAGGAAATCTCGAAAAATCGGCAGCGTTTGGCGGACGGAGATCTAGATCGACGGCGGTGGTGGTTGGGCGTGAAAGGATCTGAATTGGTGTAGGAGACGCGGGGAGGTGAGAGGAGCAACTAAAGAACAAAGTGAAGGGAAGGAGTAGAGGAAGATGAAGGGAGAAGAGAAGAGAAAGAGAAGCAGGAACATGCAGTGAGGGTGAAGGGGAAAGAGAAGAGAAGAGATGAGAGAGAGAGAGAGAGAGAGAGAGAAGGGTATGTATGTATCGTGGAATGTGAGTGTTTGGGTTGGAGAAAGAAAGAAGGGAGAGAAATACTTACATAGACATCTCCCCAATACGTAAGCATTACACAGCACCACTCCGTTAATTACAACGCATCAAACTCACACGTGTAACACAACAATAAACACCTACCTTCCTTTCATAACCCTCACACACCGTCATAAATACATTACTTCTGCTTTAGTTCACTCCTTCTCACACTTAATCAACACCATTAAACCTTTTCCATCTTAAATCGGATAATCCCTACTGCCACCACTCTCAGGAATGTTTGGATTTATTACTACAATCAAAATACTCTTTCAGTTATTTTTATAAAAAAAAAAAAGAAAAATGTGACAGGTGATTAAATACCAAAACGACAGTGGTTTTTTGAGTTTTGTGTGTGAGCGTTGAGGAATGTTAAAAGAAAAGGTCACGTGAAACGGAGCGTTGACACGGGAACAGAAGGTGGTTGACGTGGTTAAATGAAATTAAGAAAGTGTTAAATACAGGCCTGTGGTGATGATTAGTGCACGGATCCCTAGCAATATTATCTGCCTCAGTTACTAATTAAACCCCCTCTATTTTTTAAAGAAACTGGAAATGGATTTACATTTCCCCTGTTTCGTTTTTATCCAAAAAAGATGAAAAAGAAAAGAATGAAGACAGAGAAAAGGAACAGAAGATGTTGGTGGTGAGGGAGGAAATGTCACGTGCCGCACCACCTCACCTCCACTCTTCATATCCCCTGCTCTATCATGGATCTTTTTGGCTGTGCCGTCAAACGCGCCATTTATTTATTTATTTTCAAGTTTTAAATCTACCCTTCTCTCTTTCCATCATATCATGCCTTCTCCTATGCCTCCATGTGCATGTCCCTCAACATTCTCTCTCATACCCACCACACCACACATATCTACATTTACATCAAATATTTTTTAAATTTCTCAAATTTTAGTTACAAATTTTAATATATATATTTTTACTCAAGCGCATTAACAAAGCGCGAACTGACACCGAATCATGGCAATTCTGCTTTATGTTGATTCCTGCATTTGATTATTTAAATTCCCATTGCCATACATATATAATTGAAAGAAAGAGTTGTTTTATGCATTTACACATAATTTACGATTAACAGAAAATTTAGAAAGTTATGACGTTACAGAGATGATAATGCAGAGACATGTGAATTTTGAAGGTTTGTCGTGGGGTTTCTCTTTCCGCGGGCTGCAGCTTCCTTCTACCTTCTTTGTGTTTGTTTATGTTTTTGTTTAATAGTGTTTTACAATAATTGTTTGTTTATATCGCTTTTAATTAAAGAAAGAAAAGGAATACGAATTGATTAGTGAAAGGATTCTTTAGCCCTCCGACAATCATGGCGAGCATTTACAGTGTGATGCAAAGATACAATGGTACAGCTTGGAGTTACGATATCCATGCATCTTTATCTTTCTTCTTTCTCTTTTTGGATATATAAATACACACACAACTTATCTTTGCTTCCGAGTATACTAATTAATCCATTCCTACAAACTACAAACGCACTCAATTTTCGGACACATGGCAATGCTTTTTGCCGTCAAATATAAAACTCCACGCTATCTCATTGCACACCTCAAACTTTTATTCCTAATACTTTACATGGTTTATTAAGAGTTCAGCGTTTCAAATGTATTCTAGTCCGCAAACGGGTTAGTGAACATGCATTACCATATTTCTAGTTATTCTCAAATTATGAACGTTATATCATATTCTCAAATCTGTCCACATAGAATTCATAGGATCACTTATCGATATTTTCAGAAGAAAAAAAAAGTTATTTGTAAGGATTAACAAAAAAAAGTTACATATTTAAAATTATTGAAGATATATTATACCAAGTCACAATTGAGGTACGATTACCATATTTATTAATAATATCATCTTTAGAATCAATTACCATATTTAAGATATTGTCACTTTTGTTCTTATAAAGTATTTCAGCGTAAATAAAATCTAAGTTTCAGATCGAGTACAACTAAATAATTAAGTAACATGAGAGAAGATATAAAAGTTTATTACTATGAAGTTTTTGTCTTGAGATGTTATTAATTTTTTGACTTGTGTTTAATTAGTATTGTATATCAAAAGAACCATCACTCGGAAGATTAAATTAGTGATGTATATTTAAATTGTTTCAAAGTGGTATCAATTTATTCAGTTTACTGAAACAACTTAAATGATTTGAAAAAAAATGTTTATAGTCTTTCTAACAAAACACATTTTACTTAAATGATTTTACAATAAATATTTAGAAAATGTTAAGAATATCACACAATTTTAGTATCATAATAAAATTTATTGGACATGTCATCTATTATCATATTACTATCAAACCATTCATAAATATATATTTCTAACATTGAAGAAATTCATTCTATGATGTGACTAGTGTTTTAAAGACCATAAATCAACTAAAGATATAATTAAATTATAATATAAAAGTGAATGCACACCTAACTTCCTATGCACATAATATTTATAAGAAAAATAATGTAAAATACTAAAATTTAATTTTGGTATAAACAATTTAAAATAATTAGTTATGTTAGTTAAATCTTTATGGATATTTATTATATATTACTTTCTTAGTCGTTCACTCATAATTATTACAGTGAAATTTGCGTGAAGACAAATCATATTTATCTAACTAAAACATAATAAATCATAGAGCAACCAGTGTTCTATAATTTCACAAAAGGTACATTTTGCTGAAACTTTTATTCGATCTTTTACTCTAACATGTTTTGGATATATCAGGCAGCAGTGTGAACTCGATCTTGTGAGAAATAAAAATAACAATTATAAATAATTGAGAAATATTTGAATGGTCAAAATTCAAGTACATATTGTTGTTCTGATAATTTATTCATGATAAAAATATATATATCTTTGAAAGTGTTAATTAATCGTATATTAATAGTAATATAATTTTATAGTGAATATTTAAGAAGAAACATAGTGTACACTAAATTAAATTTATTAATAGATTGAAAATATGAATTAGGTTGATATGCCATCGAAAATAATAGATTTAAAAAAAAAAAATGGAAGAATGTAGGGTGAAAAAGTGATGAGCGGTGATATGGTTTGGTGGGTGGGGTTAGCGATGGAAGGGGATGGAGGCCACGTGAGGTGATCGAAAGTCACGTGCATAAAAACAAAAGGAGTATGCAAAACACAACACAAAAACCTAACTCAACTTGTATTACCTCCCATAAATCATATGATATGTGCAGTGCAGAAGATCACACACAGCAACTGTACTGTCTCTGGATAAGGCCCACCACTGTAATGGGGTCCCCCACTTTATCACTCACTGCCATTCAAATCCACACTCCTCTTCCTAACCAAAATTACCCCACATATTATCTTCATTTCCGTTTTCTATTTTCAATACTTTTTGGATATTAATCATGTGTGTTTCTCACTTTTGGAATTTATAGTTTTATCTCTATAAGAGGTTTTATTTTTAGAAAAAAAAAATTAATTTCTTTATTTAATTTTGGATAAATATGTTTTTAATCCTTTAACTTCTTTAAATGAAAATTAGAATTAGTTTTTTCTTGAAATTTTGGTTTAATTTAGTCTTTCAACTTTAAAACAAAGTGAATTTAGTTCTTTTAACCAAATTTTGAAAAATTTATTTGATATTTCAAATGAGTTTTATAATAACATTTGAGTTATTTACACCGTTTGACACATTTTCGCTTCGATGTTAACTAAGAAACTATCATGAAACGCGTTTGAAACATCAAATAAATTTAACAAAATTTAGTTAAAATAACTAAATTCACAAAGTTCTAAAGTTGGAAACTAATTTGGTACAAATTTTTGAATATGGATTAATTCCAATTTTCACTTAAAATTAAGTGACCAAAAACATATATAAGCCTTTAATTTTTAAGGGATATGAGATGATTAAGTATATCGAGGATGACAAAAATATTTATATCCGCGGATATTCGTGGATAAAATTTGCAACAGTTAGTTGGAACCTACATATATTTATTATGCACGGGTAGTAGGTATTTTAATATTTGTTTTTATAAATGGATATACATAAATAACAAAAAAATAAAATTAAAGTTTAACTTACATTTTATTAAGTTAAATTTAATTCAAATTCAAATTTAATTTAATTTTATATTTCTTTTTTGTAATTTTATTTGAAAATTTATAAAATATTTATTTATAAATATTTGCCTTATTAAATATCTTATATTGATTTAATATAAGATATAAGACATATTTACAATATAAAAATAAATGCAAACTTCATCTTACAAATCAAATTTTATAATGTTAAATTAGACTTAAAATTTATTATTTTTTAAGATAACATTAAAATCATTCGAAATATATCTAAATAATACTTATTAGTTGAGTATATCATAGTACAAACACTGATATACTTTTATGGTACATGTTATTTGTTAGACTTATCATATCATCAATTATCAAATTGTTATTTGTTAGAAATATTGTGTCATTCAATGACTAATATTTAATTTCACATTCAGAGATATATCTACCTCGATATAAACGGAATGTATTAAAAATCTTATATTAAATATGGATATCGTAAAGCTTAAACTCTATTTCTTTCTAGACATAGCTAATTTCGGTGTATGCCAAGTGTATAATGTTTGTTTCGTTAATTTTATTTTTAACAAACAGTATGACGAAAAACGGAGTGTAATTAAAAAAAAAACAAGATTAAAATAAAAAAAAGATTCTGATGCGTGAAGACAGCGTACAAGGTTCATGCACGGAGTCGCAACCCTGTGCTTCCTCAACATAAAAATATTGCTTAAAGCTCCTTATCGGCATCGGTTACAATAATTGTTTCAGTGATATTTTATTAAACTGATGAATAAATGAAAGTAAAATGTAAAAGATGGATCGAGGCCTATTCAGTGACCACAACTTTTTCATACTCAATAACAAAAGTACCATCTAACTGTGCTCTACCATTATATAAATATATTTATTAGAGAATGAATTGCACAATCGTACTTCAAAAAACACAAAGCACAAATAAAATATACAACCAAGAACGTGGCACTCTAATTCTCTAGTGCAATGCACTTTTTCAAGTACTAATTCATTTACTTTTTCTACAATATTGCCTATAAAGATGATCTCAATCATTAGTTATGTTTTTCATATTTAAGTAACACCTAAAAATGTATACTAGAAAAAAAAAAGATAATTATGTACACAAGATAGATTAGTTTGATTATTTAAAAAAAAAATTGTCTCACAACATATTAATATTCAAGCAATGAAGTAATTATGAATGTTTGAAGCAAATATAAAAAGATTTAGTTAATTTTGGTGAAAAAATAATTTTATATTTATGCCATGTGCTGGCTGAGAAGGTGGTGACATTCCTCTGTTAAGGAATCAGTTTAGGGATCAGTTAACAAATCCATTTTAATTTAGGTGATTTAATTATTATGAACTCATCCCCTCCACTCATGATCCTAATAGAGACATTCTTGCTAATAATCTAATTACAGAGTCGAAGCACACTTCTAAAGTTTTTTTTATTTTTTTTATTTTTGTTTGAATTTATGTTGGGTGTGAGAGAGTGTGTTTTGGAATCAGAAGTGAAATGAATATTTAATTAATAAAAAAGTTGTAATTAGCTGTGTGTATGAGTTATGCCTTAAGTTAAGCCAACCGAAATGAAATAGAAAAGCATACGGGGTTCCTGCACGTCTTAATTGAATGGACACGTGTCGAATTCTCCGGAAGACCCGCACCCCATCACGTGATTAAAATGTATACACACTTTCTCTCTTCACGTGGCCAACTCATCCATCATAGTTGGTGGCTCCACCATATTTACGTTAATTATTTAATTAATTAATTAATTTAGAAACTTAATCCCTTATGCATATGTATGTATGGTTTGTTTCCTCTGTATAATTTAAGCCAAAAGGAGCATACGCCTCACATGAAGTTTTAAATATTTAAAAGTTGTTACGGTTTATGTCTATTATAATTAGATACCAGTCACATTTGTAGTTCAAATGCTTGTCCAATCAAAATCATAGAAACATTATGCAAAATTAAAATCATAAAATGTACTAAAACGAAATTGATGAGAGAGTTTGTGTTGGTGAAGAATGAGAAAGGAGTTGAAACGTTGAGTTACTTTGCAGAGTAGAATAGAATCTTGAACGCCGTTCAAATTTTCCTCGTTATTCGTTTGTACTGGCATCATGTTGCAGACTATGTGATACATCAAGTGACTCTTCAACAACTTCTGCTTTAGCTTTTTGTGATGCAAGCGTAAGCGTACGTCATTTCGTTTCACTCACTTTCATCAAAATTTCAACCCTTGTGAAATACTTTTAACCTTTTTATGATTAATTAAAAATGAAAATAGAGAAAAGAAAAGAGGTTTGTTGTTAGAAATAGGGGAGCACGGTAGAGAGAGCACGTGAAGAAGCAGTGAGTCACGTGCGATCATCCCCTGCCGTTGGTCTACCCCGCGTGCGGTGGGGACCATTTATGTGTGGAGTTTGATGAAATCAGGTTTAACCGCCGTTGGGTTTAGTTACCTGGGGCGATGGGTGATGGATGATGTATGTGTGGGGATGGATGATGATGGATGATGGATGGGATGGGATGATGGGGGAGTGGGTGTGGGTATCTTAGTGGTGAGGGTGTCACGTGGGGGTGGGTGAGGGACCCACAGGGGGAGGGATGGAAAAGTGGGAAAAGGGAGAGTGGGGGCATGTGCTTTCCCCTCTCAACTGACCTGTCGTTTATGGCTGATTCAAATCTGAAAGCGATGCAATAAGAGAGACACTTCTTTCACATGAGGTGCCTCACTCACGTGCTTCACTCACGTGCCTCCCTTTCTTTGTCGTTTACCTCATGCATGCCATCCAATGGACCCACTTCTGGTAGGACAAGTGTCTCCATCCACCCCACTCTGTCCCACATTCCATTACTTTTTTCTCTCCATTTCCTATTCCTATTCCCTCCACTTTACATTTTTTAATACTTTCTATTTTTCTTTCTCCAATATTTAAATAATACTCATTTTCTTATCCTCGGAAAATAAATATAATATGCACCTTTTTACTATTCACAAAATAAATTAAAAAAATCAAAGAACGCGTACACTATATATTATTTTTCGAACTCCGAATCATGTAAGACTGCCGATTTAATTTTTTTTATTAAACAAACAACGCTGTCACGGGAAAACTGTTACAGAGTGTCCAATTCGGAATGAACCACTTAGATCAATTTCATTTCGATTGCTATTTGAAAGCGTTTAAGGATGAACCGATAAATTATTGGAAAATAATATAGAAGCTTCAAATTAGAAATCCTTAGGGGTGTGTTGAGATTACATAATTTTGTTTACATTAAAAGCAATATTTCATATGGAAAATTTTGGCACGGCATTTTTAACCTAGTTAGTGAATATATAAATGATTGCAACGTCATATTTTTCATACCATTAAGAGGTACGTGTGAGAATAGAAAAATAGAGATGATTTCTGTAATTTCTCCCAATCTCATAAATAGTTACAATAATTTAATATAGAAATTAAACCGCACCTGCCTCAGCTTTATTTCCTCTTCCAACCTCTTTCCCAATTCTGATGCTCATATGGACTGGGCCATGAGTTCTAAATCGATGCAACTGTTGAGGTTGAGCTCGAAAATAACCAAACACCCCACATCCACCAAAGAGCATGTTTGGAAATCTGTTTCGAGATCATTTCATCATAGATTTATGTATACTGATTTTTTTTTCTAAACACGATTAAGAGTTTAAATATATAAAACGATTAACTTTGTACCCTGATATATACTTGAAAATTTTAAATCAGTGACAAAATAGTCTCTGCTAATTTAAAAAAAAAAATCATTAAAATTTACTGATCCATGAATTAGCCACAAAAAATGTCACTGAAGGGGTTGCAAACAGAAGCTGGTTTGGTGAAGCCAAAGTTCGTGTCGACCGTAGTACAACACACTCCTGATGTTTTAGTGGTTTCATGATTCGTGATGCAATAGGACTGGAGTTTACACACTCATTGGAGGCAACTGTACATTTTGCTTTTTCTCTGTACGACTGTACCCAAATAAGTGATACACTTACATAGTGCAAAAAATAATGTCATCATGCATAGGCTTTGAGTGATGAGAATTGTGCATACTTGAAGAATCGGTAAACAAATACTCTAGTTTTCAACTTAAAAATCAACTCTTATTCCATCAGGTGGAAAGTAAATAGATTACACTGCTATCCCCTAACTCCTCCGACTTGAATTTTACAATGGAGAACAATAATCAAAGCAATAGATAGAAGCACAAAATGTAGACAGAGAGAAGAAAAAAAAAATGGCAGATCAAGCACAACCCACTTTCTCCATAATGGTGGAACTGACAACGTTGTTTACAAAGGCGTAAAAGCATTGCCTGCAACAATTAGGCATTAAAGTAGATTTCTGAAACTGAGGAGTATTGTCAGAATGACAGCATACTGAGCAAGAGGAGGATGTGCTGCACTTTTGCTGCTCAGAACTGCAAGCAGCCAAGATGGTATGGGTGGCCTGCCTAGCAACTACCTTGAAGGTATCAAAACCTGCATCACCAACAGTTTCGAGTGAAATACTTTCATTCAAGTAACAATTATCATTTGCATTCGGCCACATGAGTGATTATTTCTCCAGAACAAGCTGAACTATGCACACACGCTACCTAATTAAAGATCACATATGGATTGTAAAATGTGTACACAAAGCACCTATAAATATTTCAGCCAATAACGATAATGTAAATCTAGGACAAAAGACTGAATTTTGATAACCAATTACCTAATTTTTTATCTCTGGTTAAGAGCTTCAGATTCAATTTGACAAGAGACTGGATCTCAGTTTTTGCATCGCTAGTTTTTCCTGTGCTTCCATCCTCGCGACTACTAGCTAATCTCTTTTCTTCATTGGCAAGATCCAAGTCCTTACAAGAGGAGAGGTCACTAACAAACTTGCCACGCGAGGAAGCTAAATCTGCCGAAGTTACCTGGCATGCATTTCTCTTTTCTTCACGACAGGGAGTACCACCCTGGATATTAGTAGGGACCTTTCTAGACAATGGACTTTCACAGTATCCTTCTGAATGAGTAGTATGGTCCCTTACACGGTGTATCATCTCCTCACATCTAACTCTACTTTTCTTTTTGTCTTCCAACTTTAAAGTTGAGCAATTTTTGATATTCTGGAAGAGTCTAGAATGGTCACACTGCTTCTCTTTCTTAGTGTTCCTTAAGTCCAATTCTTTCGAATGTTGATCTTTCAGTTCTGGGAAATTAGAGTGTTCAACTGATGTTTTACGAGCTCCTCTACTGCATGAGGGTCTATCTACTCCCTGCCGATTGCTGCTAATTCTTTGATGAGTTAGTTGCACCCTCTTTGCTCTGTCCACCATTTTCCAAGCCTTGTCAACATCATCTTTAATGACTCTCTCATTCAACGTTTTGCTAGAAGGACCACCTTGGACGGTGGATTGCTGCACGCTTGTGGAAGCCCCAGAATGTGAATCATATAGTTTTCCATGTGATAAGGATCTAGAATCTTGCTTTTGACTAACTGAACTGCTAGGTTGATCTGCATCACAATGGAACCGTAATGAACCACTCCTCAAAGCATTCCAGTTTTCACGAAATGCCTGTATATTACGCTGCATACTATTGACACCTTTGGCAGGACTTTTTCCTTTAAATCTACTTAACCTATCTGATAAAGGAATAGCAGAAGGAGATGACAGGTTCTGTTGTAAAGGAGATGTCCTTGGTCTTTTAACCAACCGACTGCCTGTTTCACGCACAATATCAAAGATATCAACGACTTCTCTTGGCTCAGCCTCTGGCACAACACGTTGTTGGTCTGGATCTTCATTGGCATTGGTCTCCCGTGAAATAGCACAATCGTGACAAAACCAATCCCCTTCAGGAACAGTATATCCCAGGCCAACACAGTATGTGTGTGAAGCAGTATCACAAAGATCACAAAGTAGTAGAAGATGTTCATCTGTCCCAGCACGACAAACACCACATTTGGTTTCAGCATAAGAATCGGCAGGACCAATTGACACATTCCCATGAGGATGATAAGCCTACAAACAGAAGAGCTTATTTGCATATTAACATTAGTTCATCTACTAAATAAATACTAGCTCTTCATTCTTCAAGTTCATTGAATCACCAGCTAGAATTAATTTATAAATTAAGAATTATGATTTCTTCTGGTTCAGACAGAGAATTATGATTTCTTTGAACTTTGTGATTCCCTTTTTGGTATAAAAGAAGTTTTTATACTAACATCTAATTTTGCCATTCACTTGTGACATCATTTAATAAGTTTGACAATTCGAGATGTCAAAATCCCATTTTGGTTTAAAAGAAGTTTTTATACTAACATCTAATTTTGCCATTCACTAGTGACATCATTTAATAAGTTTGACAATTGGAGATGTCAAAATCATTAAATGGTATGACATGTTAGATAATGTAAATTGTATATAAACAACCAACTTTTGGTGGGATAATGTATAGCCACAAACTAAAACGTACAATGGAATGGAATGATGTATAGGACAGTGAGGCAATAGCAGTTCCAAATTTATACTTGTTTTGATTAAGTGATGGCAAGTGGGAGAGTGGAAAAGAAAAGAAAAAAGATAAATAGAGTGCATAGTATAATGTTTGGATTATGAAAAAGATAGTGAAAAAGATAGTAGAATGTTTGTAAGTGATTATTATGATTGATTTCAAAGATATAAAGATATGTGATAATTTCTTAATTTAAACAAATATCATAGGGATTGATTTACCAAATTTCTTAATTTGGTAAAAATATTTGGTGATTAGAGCATAAACAAATACTTGCAATGACAATGAAAAGGGTTAAACATAAGAGCATGTTGGTAAGGGTCCAAACATTGTTATTTTGGCACATACATAGACATAATTGGTTATCATTAGGGCATAATCGATTATGTTCTTCAAAACATAAGCATTATGATGATTTTTACCCTGCATAATCAATTATGGATATAGCATAACTAATTATGTAGGTCTATGGTGCAACCATGAAGTGAATGAGGATGAGTATAATCAATTATGCCCCATATATAATTGATTATGATTAGGGAATAATTAATTATGGATTTAAATGTGTTTTTGGTCCATCAACATAATGCAAAATTGGAATTGGTCTCTGCTCAAAACTTTTATTCTATTTGGTCCCTGCTCCATTCTTCCTCTAATTTTCCATCTCCATTTCCATCCTCTCAATTTTTCCATCTCTTCCATCATCCATACACAATTTCATCACAGCTTCCCCCTCTAGCTATCACATATCCTACATAACCACACTGCCACAACATCCAGGGTCTTACTTTCATCTATCTTCTTCCATTCATCACCTGCATTTCCAATACTCACAACACAAAAACCCATAACACAGTTACAAAGGTACTCCTTCATAACCATCTCTATCATCCACCCCCAATTTTCTTCAATTACTTGAATTAGACCAGAATCTTCCAATTCTATCTCCATTTCCCCTTTCAGTCTCCAATATCACACACCGCCACCCAACATCATTCACAAAGACAAAAGAACCATTAGAATAGGAAATGAAATTGGAAGAGGGGAGAGCAAGAACGAATAGATAGTATTCTTTGGAGCAAATCTGAAATGGAAAATATCCAAACGACAAAGCAATGCCGGTGGTTTCTGCATTGAAACTTGTTTCAGAAAGGACAAGGCAAGAACCAAGGATGGGAGATGCGGCGACGCCAACGAGACCTTCGGTGGTGGCTGACTTTGTCACCGACGGCTCTATGACAGGTAGCTGCAAGACTTAGTGCTGGAGTGACGAGCCTTGCGGAGATGGAGGAAACCCTTAGGGGTTTCATTTTGAAGGAGAAGAAGCAGCTACGAGACCAAGTGTGGCCCGTTTTCAAAATCCATTGCTTTCTAAAGTAAGGGGACCAAACAGAATCAAAGTTTTAAACAGGGACTAATTCCAATTTTGTATTATAGTTTAGGGACCAAAAACATATTTAATCTTTATACAAGAGATAGAGCCGGATAGATTAAGACACATTGGGCCAGGAACTTATTAGTCAGGCCCATACCTTGGCAAAGAGCTGCAAGACGAGAACATCTCGGTTTGAGAATGTTGATTACAATAACCAGCATTTAGGGGATTACGACAGTTAGGACAAAGCATTCATGAACATTTATGAAATGAATCTTAATGCTCTTAAAGATAGTAAATGAGACTCAAATATATAAAGGTGATTGGAACTAAGGTAAAGGATATCTTAACTTTTATATTATCACCAAAATTACCAGATACTTTTTGTTACTGACTTGATCGTCAGAATACTTGAGGTATCACTCCCCCTATTCTTTCAAGGGGCATGTTGAGGACACCTTGTATATACACGCAGAGGACATCCTAGACATATTAGCCGGAGTGATCAAGATCTTCTAGATCAGTTCGGCTCCATACACAAACATCAACATCATAACATAATGATGCTTCACTTGTTAACTTGTGTCTATAAATAATTTGGACGTTCTAAATTTGCAATAAATTCTTCAAGTGATATCAAATCCATGTAGATCCAATTCTGAGGAGTTCAAGTGATGCCGACTCACAAGCTAGCGCACAATTAGGTGTGTGGGCCCATCTAAAGGGCAAATTTATATACCTTTCGAAAAATATTTACTTTATAATCTTGTAATTTTGGTGGGTTTTCAAGATTTTTATACACCGGATGATATTTTTTGTATGAATCGGAAACCCTATTTTCTGAATAGCAAATCAAATCCTACCTTGAACTGTACGATTCATGATCACTAATTAAACATGGCTTATAAATGACAAATAACTAAAAGCATATCTCTTGGATCATTTTAACCTAAGGAAACATATGACATGGAAAAAAAAAAATTAACATAATTCCAAATGCTATCTGTAAATAAGACAATAAGACAAGTTTAAGCTATCTGATGGGCTTTCAAGTTTAAAATTGCACCCGAATTGTCTATTTAAAATAAACAAAATAAAACATAAGAAACAGAGTTTTAAAAACTCATACGACGCACTTAACTTTCTATGTGAGTTCTTAAAAACATGTAAATTTTGAAACCAGCAAGGCCCATACCCAATGCCCACACCCGACCTAGTTTTCTTTCCTTTCTTTTCTTCGTAAACCCTGAACACCCTGACCCAATGGCTGGATTTAGCCTATGTATCTCATCAGAATACCCTTGACAAAAATACATAGCCTAGGACGCAATTCAAACCGCTGATGCATAAGGCAGCTGCAATTGCTTCTGTTGCAGACTTCACTACGTCATCACACTGCACTCCCATTCATGTAGAAACCCGCAAAGTTGTGCCAAAATCGTTGAACTTGGAGATCGAAAATTGCATCATAAGGCTTCCAAATCATGTCAAATCAATAGTACCGTATGTTGATGCGTTCGATACTAACTACCATGTTTATTTTTATCAATCTAAGACTATTTTAATCATAAATATTATACTTCTAGGTAGCTCTGCTGTTGGGAGTAAGCAGTAAGATTAATGAGACATCTTTTACGCCACTGAATATGTTAAAAGCGTATCCCTATTCCCTAAATTAAGACACCGATTAGGGAAGGTATTCTTCATCATCTTCACTAAACAAAAACCATATATAAGAAAGGTATATGACAAGAACCTGGTCACGATGAGGGACCTTCACGTCCCGGGAGGAAGAAAAGACGCCATGCATGGGGAGCCTGCGAACGTTGGAGAATCTCTGGCGACAAATTGGGCATCGAGACTCATGCTTAGCCCATTCCATGATGCATACGAAGCAAAAGTAGTGGCTGCAGGAATCGATTTCCCCGGCAATCGAAACCCCTCGCTCCGCGTAGCAAATCCCGCAACAAACGCCCTCTTCGTCGTCCTCATCCTCCTCTACTTGGGATTTCGCTCTCTTCTTTGGAGAACTCAACGACGCCGACGACGACCCCATCCTCGCCGGATCTCTCAACTCCGAAGCCTGCACCACTTCTCCTTCCGATTCCGAATCACCCACTGTTCAGAACCATTGGTGAAGAAGATGACAAGCTCCACCGCACCAAAACTTTGTTGCTCTGGCCCAACTCATCACTGTCTCGTCTAACTATTGGGCCAGAGGCCCAATTTCACATATGCATGAGAGGTGGGCGTTAGAACTTGCCCAGAGTAAATTTTCTAGAAGAAAACATAGTCATATTTTATTTTTGTTAATTCAATTTATCAATTATAACTATTTATTATCTTAATTATGTATGAAAAATTATTATAGTATTAGTAATTAATAGTTAAATCATTTTGTGTACATATTTTGAAAACATAACTAGTTGTTAGTTTGGGGTTTAAATATATTTTATCTCTCAAAGTTTTTTGTTTTATTTATATAATAAAAATAAAATGTTAGTTTTTTAGTCCGAACGTCTTCCCCTAAACTTGTAGAAAAATAATTTGAAACATAAAAAATAGGGTGAAATATGTTTTTAACCTTAAAATTTTAGTTAAAATTGGAATTAGTCTTTTTTAAAAACCTTGAACCAATTTAGTCATTCATCTTTAGAAATGCATGGATTTAGTCTTTTAAACAAAAATTTTGTAAGTTTATTTGACGTTTTAAACGCGTTTTTCAGCTAATATTGAAACAAAAATGTGTCAAACGGTATAAACAAACTAAAATATTATAATGAAATATGTTCGAAACGTTAAATAAACTTAAAAGAATTTGGTTAAAAAAATTAAATCCACGTATCTACAAAATTGAGAGGCTAGATTGATTCAAGGTTTTCAAGAGAAAATAATTCTAATTTTCACTTAAAGTTCAAAGACCAAAAACATATTTATCTATAAAAAGTAAATAGGTAACTTGTTTGATAAAGAAAATGTAAAATTAAAGTAATGAGATCAAGTTGTTATGAGACAATTTTCCTTTTCAAAAGCTAAAAGTATATGTAATTTTTAAATCAATATTAACTTTTAATCCAATAATGAAGTATTCATTTAAAATATATTTAATAACGTTAGAATTAATATATCTACAATCCCTCAGGTAGAAGACACGTGTTAAAGAATCAAAATAAATAAAGCAAATGCTCGAAGTGGTAGGAACCTTAGTTTTCCTTATTTAAATTGCAGACAAGTTAGATGAGCAGAAAAAAAAAAGTGTCGGGAGAATTTTATTCTTTTAAATGAGTTCAGTAATGGAGTTGTTAAATGTCGGGTTTAACCAAAGAATACTAATTATATATTTAAACCAAATCTTATATAAGTAGTAGAAAAGCTCCTTTTGGGAACACTAGCTGAGTTCACAATTAAAGCCTCAATTTACATACATGTATAAATCACCTATAATTTACTTGTAATACAAAACTGAGAGCAAAGACAAAGCAAATATGGTTAGAGGTAGGTAAAAACTAACCAAACTAAAAAATACACTACATATATATATGTCAAAATTCCTTATATATGCTTCAAACTCTGTGATTCAGTTGTTCTTGGGAGGGTGAGGTCTTGGAACATAATAATCAGCATTCAGAGGCACCAAACCAGACATACTAGAATGCCCATTAATATTCCTTTTACCAACTTTATGCTGTTTCTGTTTCACCTTCAAAACTTCTTCATGGTTGTTGCAGTTTCCAACCACACAAGTGGTTAAGCCCTTTGCCTTCAACTTCGAGTGCACTTCATTAGACATCATCTTTCTCCCAGAAAGAAACCTCGTTCTCTGATCCGTCTCAGCAACTGCTGGAACACCATGATAAACCTTTGTTGTGGAAAAAACAAATGTTGTCACATTAGTTAACTCACTGTTTGAATCATCACTTCATAGCATATATATACAGTATCATCACACATACCTCTAAGTCCACTCGACTTTTTGTTGTTTGAATATCGTCAACCACCATGGTCTTCTTACCTGAACAATATTCAACACAATCAATCAGCAACAGAAAAGAAAAGAGAGGAACATGATTGGGAAAGTGAAAAGTTAGCGAACCTTGGTTTTGGGTGTGTGCGCTGGAGAATCTTAGAGGAAGCAAAATGAAAAGAAGGAGAAAGGTGGTGGACCTTAAGCTTGCCGACACCATTATTGCGAATGGAATAACAGAACGGTAAGGGTATGTCGTTGAACAAAAAGAGGAGAGGAATCGTGCGGAAGAGAAATTAAGGGTCTTTCCTTATAGGGTCCACCTTAATAATCCACATGCATCTCAAATTCTTTTAGCTCTTTGTGAACAAATTACAGAAAAAAGGATTAATTTATTACTGGGTCGTTACTTGGGAAAAGGAATTAACGAGTAGCGAGAACAATGTTGAAAAAGGGGTTTGTTTTGTTTGTGGGAGTGAAACTAGGGTTGAAGTCAAAGTGAAGAAAAAAGGTGTATGATCGCGTGAAATGGAAGATACGAGATGTTCAGCTCCTGTCGGCCGTCATGCATGCAACGAGGAGAACTTGTTCGGTCCATTTTCCATCACTCCATGCTCCACTTCCTATGAAACTTCACACACCTTTTTCGATTCCCCAAACATACAAATGAGACAAGAGATTAGTGGATTCAGTCTATGTGTAAATAGAGTTGTTTCTTAGTTAGAACCTATGTTTATAAAAGATTGGTCTCGGATTCAGCTTTTAGAGACAACCCTTTGAGTCCAATATGTATGTTTGTTTGTTCGTTCATATCAATATACTATTATTATACAGTGATGTTCAAAGCTTGAACTTTATATACAATTACCTAAAAGTGAGTGGGGATGGGGAAAATAAACTAGGGCACCCTTTGTGGTAAATTGTGTATAATGTGCATTATTATATGAAATAAAAGGTAGTTAGTGTAGACTTACAGTTGTATCTCCTTCTTGGGGTTTTAAGTATGGAGCAATCCCTTGCATATATAGCTTTAAGCCTGTTCTCATTTTGACCAAGATTATAGGGTGCTTTGAAAGAAGTGTTCTGATTTGACCATTACGCCAACATGTTATAATTCAGGATAATTAATTCTTTCACAACAATAATAATGTCATTACTAAAGTGATTAAATAATGACGGTGACCACAAATGATCGTTAAATATAAAAAGGAAAACGTTTATTTTTGTTATCTTTGTATATTGGCAGACAAGAAAGAATAAAGAAATGTTGTTTTTTCTTGCTTCAAAATTTTTAAAGCTAATTTATGTGTTTTAGTAATAAGGTAAAAATGAGGAATAATTAAAATTTTGAACTAGCATGATGATGTTTTATTTGACCCGCCTTATCTTTTACATATTATTTAGAAATTCGGATATTTACTTAACTTTTATGATAAGTAGTGAGGAGAGCTCACAAATTAATAGAAGAGAAGAAAAATGATAGATGAACACTTCCACAACAAGAGATTTATTATACACTTTTATATATTAATTAAATTAGTATAATGATTTGATTAAATTAGTATAATGATTGGTAATTGAATTAATACGTCAATTACAGCACATTCAAACATTACATAACTATTAAAAGGTCATCATCATCATTAACCTTGTGATAACATGAAAAATCAATTATCAATTTATCACCACTTTATTATGATAGAAAAACATGACCTCCTATTTCTTTTATTTTTTTAAGATCATAACACTCTGGTTAAATTAGTAGAATGTTTTGATTAAATTAATATAATTGTGAAATAAAGTTTAAATAAGTAATGTGAATTTAATATATACAAATGTTTAGTAATTTTAGTAATGTATATCTATCATTCACAATAATATAATGGGCTTTTTTTATTTAGGGGTCCGTTAGAAGTCAAATTTGTAAATATGGGTCTGTTGATTTTTTTTTTTTTTGCCAAACAGGGTCAAGTCGTCATGACATTACAGGTGAAGTCGTCCTCCACCTGATCGGTTTCTCTTTTTAATTTTTAAAAACAAAAGCAAAGTGGTGACGGTTTTAGTGGTAAGGGAAAAGTGAAGTCGTCCTCGTACATGACGACTTCACTTTTCAATTTTTTTTTTTACTTTTTTTTCGTAATTAATGGAAACTGAAAATTAAATAATTGAAACCTGAAAATTTTGAAAAAATAATTAAAACTAAAAATTTTGAAAAAAAGGAAAACTAATTAAAACTGAAAATTTTGAAAAAAATAATAATAAAATTTGAAAATTTTGAAAAAAAAGAAGGAAAACTAATGAAAACTTAATATTTTGAAAAAAAATAAGAAAATTAAAAAAAAAATCTGAAAAGTGAAATCGTCATGTACGAGGACGACTTCATTTTTTTCTTAAAACTAAAATTGTCGTCTTCTATGACGACTTTGCTTTCTTAAAGAACAAAAAAAAGAGAAACCGATCGGATGGAGGACGACTTCACCTGTAATGTCGTCCTCCATCATGACAACTTGATCCTGTTTGGCAAAAAAAAAATCAACGATCCATTTTTACAAATTTAACTTCTAATGGACCCTGTATAAAAAAAAAAGTCAATATAATGCGAAGTTGTGGCTAATATGCAAAATGATGACATTGCATCATTATTTAATGTGTACCACTAGGCATTACTCCAAAACAATAAAGTGAAATCCTATAAAAATTGGATATGATTTCTTTTATTAGATAGAATGAGGACCTAAAAAGTCGATAATTATGTAGCTTATATTGTGTTTTATTTTTATTGTGGATGAGTCCTTGTTAGAGAAATTGTCCTTGCCTTATTTGCACTATTTTTTAGTTGGTGAAAAAGAGACCAATATTTAGTATTGTGCCTCTTTTTCTTATCGTTGATTATTAATTTTCGTATTTATTATTTTTTCATTATTTGAAGATATAAATAAAATAAAATAAAATATAAAGAATTATGTTAAAAATTAATTATGTACAGTTTAATTAGATTTAAATTATTTTTTAATTTGATATTATAGTACAATATAGTGAGATTTTGCTATTAAAAATGTATTTAACATGAGTTACTTTTATTATTGTAGTGATTTTAAATCCCTTTTTCAGTAATAATAAATTATTGCTAAAAAATATTTTTTTTTCAAATTGAAGTTTGTATTAGATATTCCATGAAAGAACATTTAATACAACTTTAGATGTTTATGAGAACATTCGTAGCACAAATAACAAAGAAAGTCTCTAAGTCTCATAACAACTAAAAATAATTTACAACGATTATATTTTCAAACTTTTTTATACATAGGAGTAATTTTTAATAAGGAATAACTTTTGTAAAAAAAAATTGTTGCCCTATCGCAAAATCTTGTAAACCTAGGTTGTTGATAAATAATTTGTGTATTTTAGTAATATAGTAGAGTGAACATTATATTGTATCCGATTTAGGACATTGTGACTTTTTTAGTGAGTAATAGTTTGATCGCATCTTCTTATAACAAAGAATTGTAGTATGTATTTCAAACAATATTTGATTGTTTAACCAAAAATGGTTGAGTTTCAAACAATAATCAATTTTGGTTGTTTAGCCATGGGTGTATGTTTCAAACATTTCTTAATTATTTTGTTAGAAGTAATTAAGTTTCAAACATTACTTGGTTATTTAGACCATAGTAATTAAGGTCCAACCAATATTTCTCTTATGTTAAATATACACATTTTATTAAATATAGTACCATATTTTTATACACGACAAATAAATTCACCTTTTTAGTCAGCAAAACCTAGTTGTTATGGAAACTAATTAAAATGATCTTAAATGGTTGTTATTGAATTTAAATTGTATTTTTGAATTGATTTCTTCATTGTCTTGTTACCAGAATGATTTTCAATAACGACATTTCAATTTTAAAATTATAATTTTTTATTCAAAATTACATTTAAATATATAAAATCTTTAAAATGAATAAAATATTTAGGAGCGAAATGTAACAAAACAGGAAGAAAAAAAACTTGGGTGGTAATAACATCTTCCTTAGGAAATAACATTTGAATGTGAGCATTTAAGTCCACTGGACTAGTTAGCAGTGACCCATATAAGGCTTTTACTTCCTGAACCCCCATAATTTTATCGCTCACCACTCAAATTTTTGAAATAACCACTTTTACTTTCCGTAAAAATAATTTTTGGATTATATATTTTGGAAACTTTTTAATGCTTCGGAATTTAGAAGATCATTTATGAAATAGAATTTTCAGAAAAAGATTTTTAAAATAATATTTTCATAACATATACATTTTAGAACAAATTTCTCGAAATGGGATTTTGGAACAAACTTTTCAGAATACATGTAATGTAATTTTTTTCCGAAGCTCTTCTACATTAAATATGTTTTAAACATACTTTCCAGAATATATGAAATATGTTTCCGAAAAATAATCTAGAAGATTTTTTCTGTATTTTCTCTCTTCTTTCTCTACATCATTTTCTCTATTCTTTCTCTGCAGCAGCGTAATAATAACACTTATTTAAGTCTTAAAAGAAAATTATAACAACCGAATCGCCAGATACCTTTAATTGAAGGCTATAATAAATACATATACAATAGAAAAATACATTATAAGCTTTTTGAAGATATTATTACAAAAGATTGACTTAACAATTAATCTGTTAAAATATTTGATTTATCAATTTTTAACTGAATTCTTCTTCGACGTAAGAAATAGATGTAATTACATTTTTTTTTTCGTCATTGATATATTTTATTTATTAACAAATTTCATTGAAAATTATATTTAATGGGATATTCTTTCAATTGTATACTTTTAGTGATTAGTGATAAAGTTGAGAGTTTAAACTTACGTAAATATGAATGAAATTGATGTAATGAAGACCAATAGCGTAAAAGGTTGAGAAAAAAGCATTTATGGATCATAAAGATGCTAATAATTATCCCATTCCATCTTTTATGAAAGAAGGAAGCAACTAATGCCACAACCAGTAACATTTTTAATGTTCCTTGAAGTGAGGGGAATCTTTCCTTCACATCTAAGTACCCTTTCTTAGGCAAATTGATATATTATAATAATCCACTTTTATTATACTCTTATTTTCATGTTAATACTATATAATAATATTACTTTAGTTTTGTTCTCTAGTATATCTTTTTTATTCCCAAAGTGAACTGAATAAAAAGATAATAGATGTCAAATAAACCCATGGAATGGGTATGGTCTAAATTCCTAGGCATTTTACTTTTAAAATTCTATATCGGAAAAGTTTGAATGTGTATTTAATTTTTAAACTTATGTAATCTAAATAATTTATATTTATTTTTTTACATCGTTTTTTTCTACTATTATCCATTATTAATAATGATTGTGACTTTATTATATAAAAGATAATGATACTATTTTTGTTATTTATATGTATTTAGTTTTTTTATAATAATAGATCTTTATTAATAATTTTGAGAGGCCAAAATATTTTTTTAAAATTAATCGTAATTTTAATTATTAATTTTTATACAAAGTTAATAGAGTTCATTCTTCAGGTATTACAAGTAGCATTAACTTGTTTATTCCTCTCACATAGTGACTACATCACCCTCTCTCATATTGCAAACAAATGATATATAAAAAAAGTGTATTATTCTTAAACACCAACAACATTGATCTCTTCTTGAAAGTTGTAAATTTCAATAATATCACGTTTATTTTTTTTTTGTGCAATTTTTTTTGTTGTAAAAAAACATTTAATTAATATTTGCAACAATAAGTAAATATATATATATATATATATATATATATATATGTGTGTCTCTATTCTCAAATATCGATGAAGCAAGATTTCATATCTATTAGATGTGTAGACAAAGAATGTTAATAATTTTTTACTTCAAGAATGTGACTATAGATACATACAAGTTTTGTGGATCATTGTCATCTCTCGTATACTTTTTTTTTGTACATTTCCTAATTATGTAATTAAAATTGTACAAGGAAATATTCTCTGCAACATTAATTAAAGGATTCTGACACTCCCCTCAAGTTGGTGAGTGGATGTGATTTATTCCCAACTTGCCAACAATAGAATAAAATGTAACATGAATTAGTCCTTCTATCAATACATTTGCAAATTGTTTTATAAAGGATACAGGCATAGATATTGTCCGATTATCCAATTTCTCCTTTATAAAATGTTTATCTACTTCAACATACTAGTTCCACCATGTTGCATAGTATCATCCACGATATTTATCATTGATTTGTTATCATAATAGAGTCTGTAGACTTCTTTTAATCAATTTTTGGGTCTTTTAAAATTATCTTTGACATTAGTATTTCTTAAATTCCTAACATTTTTTTTTTTACTCTTCTAAGAGACTAAATTTTCTTCAAGAAAAGTGCAAGATCTAGGGATAGATATTTTGTCATCTATAAAACCTACATAGTCAAATTCTTCTAAGATAATTTCATTCCCCTTTATAAATGAAATTCTTTGTTCACAAATTCCTGTCAAGTATTGTAGAATGTGATTAGTCTCATTTTCCGCCAATATTTGATAAGATCGTCTATTCCCGACAACATCTTCAATTAATTTACTGGTGATTTTGTTCAATAGGTGTCTCTATTATTTTGCATTCTAATCTACTAATCTCAGATAATAAATTCAACACATGTTTTTCTTAAGTCACTTTAATGGCAAAGAAATATTTTAATTAGCCTAAATCCTTAATTAAAATTATTTTCATCAAACATATTTTTAAGGCTTCATTTTTGTCTCATAATTTCATGTTATAAGTATATAATCTACATATATAGATAATTAGTGCAATAAATCTCCTTAAAGCTAGATGCTAAATAAATTGTGTATGGTCAACTTGATTTTGTCTGTATACTATGTTATTCATTAGTAGTAAACTTGTCGAACCATACTCTACAAGACTATTTCAATCCATAGGTGATTTTCACGGTTTACACACATATTCCTATTCAACTTTAAACTTAGGTGATACATCTATGTAAAAAGGTATCTGTGACATTAGATTGTCGCAAACTCCCTCAATAGTTAGTTGGTAAAAACAATAAATCACATGCACTAAGGCGTGCGAAATTCATCCACTAAATCACACACTAAGACGCACAAATTTTATTCGTTAAACCACACATTAAGGCGCACAAATTTTATCTAAATCACCAAACACTAAGGTTTTGTAGTTAAGAATAAAAAAAATATTTAACATCAAACTTTTATTTATTCACTTACTATTAATTAATAGTTTTGTGGTTAAATTGATAATATCATATTCAATAGAAAAATATTTTTAAATTTTAACTTCAGTATTTTATTATTAATACTTTTAATTATTCAAATTTGTAAAATCTATCTATCATCTTTAAATTATATCAATATTTGACAAGAATAAAAAGTATGTTTTTACTTGAACATTTTTTTTATCAAACAAGATTGTGAAATAAAATAGAAAATAATTTTTTTTTACACAATATAATTATTTACATTGAAAAAATTGTAACTAAAACTTTTAGTTTTGACTTTATTATTGATGGATTCAATAATTTCTTTTGTAGTTATAATTATGTTGAATTATGTATTAATTTTTGTTGTATTAGTAATAATGATAAGATATATAAATTTCAAATATGTTATTTTGACTCTCCTAAAGTTAATGGTAGAGTGGGGTCTTTATAAACATTAAATATCAATCTTAATAAACTCAACAAATAATAGAAACACTGAGGTCCTGTGATTGAACTACAACCATAAGACTAAATTTCATTTCTATCAGACATATGAGAAGTGATTAGGTAGTTGAGTATTTCTCATTAAAATATTGGTACAAACATAATTATTTCATTCTCAAAAATATTAATCATTTATCAGCCCATAGAAGTAATATGTACTCACTACCAAATTTGGCGATGCCGAGCAAGTATCAGATAGTCTCAAAATTGGCCTATAAATATCCTAGTCCATGCTTTACAGTATACCAAACTGTGACTTGGCATTGGTTTGATCATAACATTGAAACCAAATTTAATACGCCTTCTTAACTAACATAATTTTGGACATTTTCAAAAATCACAAAATATTATTACTATCCAGTTATGTCATTCTTGACCAATAATATGTACATCATACACAAAGAATATAAAATAGCAATAAAACATTAGGTAACTTTCTTTTATTCAAGCTTACTGAATAAAATAATATTTACTTTAACTTTATTTTTATATTTTAAATATAAAATAATGATAGAGTAAAATAAGAATTAAAAGCAAAAAATTTAAATAAGTAATTAGAATGTTATAAACAAATATAATAAAAAAATATAAGTTAATTTAAAGGACCCATGCATAATTGGTGATCAATGAAATGACTAAATGGAATTAATGTGTGGTTAGATATAAATTGAAATAAATAATTAAGGAGGATAGTATGTAATTAAAGATAAAATAAATAAAATAAATTAAAATAAAAAAATTCGTGTATTGGTAAATAAATAAGATCAATGCATAATTAGAAGTAAAATAAATAAATCAGATTGAATAAATAAGACCAATGCGTAACTGAGATAAATTAAATAAAATAGGTGTCTTGGTAATCTGTGTCCAAAGGGACACTGGTTAAAGATGATTAATATGCATTGAATCCTGTAAAAGTTTATAGTTAATTATGATATTAAACGAAATCTCACGTAATAATCATTAATGCAATTTTATTTTATTTAAAATACAAAAATGTCTGAGTGTTGTACAACTATGTTTAATATTTTATTTAATGCTCACTAATAAAAGTTAAAAAACAATTAAATAATAAAATATTTATATTTTAATGTTGCTAAACAATAAAATATAATTAAACCTAAAAAATATAAATTAACAGAAAAAAAAGTGTTAAAATATATAAAAAGTAAAAAAAGAAAAACAATTAAACAATTAAAGTGCTTATTTGTATCAGAGAATTATTACTTACAATTTTCCAAGGATATTTTTGTTTTTGTAAAATTTGTTATATACATTTATAATATTTTAATTAATGAACTTAATTATTTCAACTTTCTATGTAAAAATGATAGAACCAATGCGCATTAATTACTTGTTAACAGTGTCCTAAGGGCACCGGTTAGCATTCTCCATAAAGTAAATATACATAAATAAAGATGATAACAAATGAAATAAGTTACGATAACCATTCGCTTAAGTCCGCATTTTGATATTGAGAGTTTGATGCGGATTTTATTGGTGTGTTCTTCACCCTTCGACACATTTTACACAATTGTCAATCGACAATCTCATGTGAATGAATTGAAAATAGTTGTCAACTAATTTTATGTGATTTTTCCTAAAAATAAAGTCACAGAATTATTAATTCTAGAATTTTTCCTTTCGAGATGCGCACTCAAGCGAATGTTTGTTGTAAATTAAAGTAAAAAAATAATATATAATTCATAATAAACTCTCTCTCTCTCATAAATGTAGCACATGTGCATTAATGTTGTGTTTGGGTATAATTAGTATTATGAAGTGTAGACATAAAACAAGGAATTTCTTTATATATTGTCATAGATATACATATAACGATTATTATATATGTTATCTTTATAATATATCCTATTATTATAATATACATGTAATTAATATATATATATATATATATATATATATAATAAATCAGTTTTTATATGGACAATGAAGTAATTTAAACGTGATGAGTTGTCTTTTCCTGCATTCCCCTTCATTTTAGAGAGTGCCAAAATCTGCAACTTATGTGCAAATCTGTTCTCTTAAATCAGCGCAAATCAGTAGAACCAAACACATCCACAACTCACTTTCCATCCGCATGAATAGTACTCATACGGATCCAAACACAATATAAGTCATCTTTTCTTTATCATGATTTTCATTCATCTATTTTACAAGTCATGCATGAGTTATTATCCACCAAATCCGAGTTCATTATGACTTGCATTAAATAAAGAGATAAATCTTATCTTCTTCTTCTTTTTACTTAACTTACATTCTCTTATTTCTTTTGCACATTCTTATGCCATCTTATCTCCTTATTTTTTTTTTCTTATTTCTTATATTGAAGATTAGAAGGTTTATTTAGTTATCTTTCTTCATACATACATACATATATATATATATATATATATATATATATATTTATATATATATATTTTGTGTGTGTTAGTATTGCTTTCTTCTTATTCTTCTAATTATTTCCTTTTATTATTACTTTCATTTTTATTTAGTTATAATATTTATTAAAACTATTTGATTTATTTTTCAACGTTCAAAATATATTTAGATATCATACAAAAATCAGTAAAAACAAAATTTTCTAAATATTACTTTCAAAATAAGGATAAAGTAAATAATATAATTTATTAAAATTAAGGATAGATGTTACAAGATTTGTGTATCTTAGTTAATGGTTTAACAGATAAAGTTGGTGTGTCTTAGTGTGTGGTTTAACAAATAAATTTGTGCACCTTAATACGTGATTTATCGAATAAAATTCGTGCACCTTAATGCATGATTTAACATATACAAATCGTGCGCATTAGTGCATGATTTAGCAGATAATATATGTGCACCTTAATGTGTTGAAAATTATTTTCTGCCCCACATTTTATTTTGGTTAAAATTAACAAAGTCACAAAAAAAATTTATAAAAGATAATATTGTTCCTCTCTTATGATTATAATCAATAAAAAGATTAATATGTATTAAAGAGGGTATCATTGCTACTACATCTCATTACACTTTTCTTTCTCGTAATGTTTTTTTTTTTATATATATATTATATTGTGGTACTTTTAACTTTTTGTCGGCAATTATTCCGTTTTATTGGTAAGAAATAATTACAAAATATTCAAAAAAAAAAATAGTAACAATAGTAAATAACATATTACTAAAATAAGTGAGAATACGTGCTTGTATGTGTATCTATTTTTACTTCATGATAATCTTTTTTCTAATTGTTATTAACGAGAAAGGTTATCAAATTTATTTAAAAAATAATTATAAAATTTTAAAAGTAAAATAATTAATAAAATAGTTTATATAAATAAAGATAAATTTTGTAATGAAATATATACACCAAAAAAGTAAGAGTTAACAAAAACCATGCCGTTCATTAATATAAGATTAATAGAAAAAATATCCATAATTACACATTCTAAATAAATATTAATACAATAATAAATGTATTTTATTTTAGATTAGCAAAAGTACAGGTGATATGGGGTTTATATGTTCTTATTTTTTAATTTTTATAAAATTTCAGTTAAAATCAATAAAAAATATATAATTAATTTTTAAAATAATTATTAAATATAAAAATAAAAAAATAAAATATGAACAGAATTTTTTTAAATAATTATTAGATTTTTAAAATAACTTATTTATATAATAATTAAAGATAAAATTAAAATAATAAATTATGAACATAAAAGATGATATATCTTCGTAAATTGTTATATAAAAACTAAAAAATTCAAAGGTTAAGTTAAAAATAAAAATTTATTTATTTACTTAAAAAAATTACAATATTTGAATAAAAGAAATGTCAATTACTATATAATTTTCCTGGTAACGGATTAGATTGAACATTCTCTAATAAATACAAAAAAGAAAAAGTGAAAAATTAATTAATTTGTGTGGCGTAGAAAAGGAAAGGAGACACATTCAGAACGTGTGAGCAAAGAGAGCGGAACACGGTGTGCTTCCCCGTATTCCGGAGGCGAGAAGACACGGAATTACAATAGTCAGGGTCATTTCCGTCATTCCATATTGCAACCCATTATAGGCCCAAAAGTCCCACACTTTCCATCCACACCACACTTTCTTCCTCCATCAAACGACAATGGCAGATGTAACCACCTACCCCCGTCACCACCGCCACTCCCACCACCCCGACGATGACCAAACTCTGATTCCTTTCCCTTATTGGGACTTAGATTTTGATTTTGACCCCGAATTCCACCCCAACCCTTTCTCCATCACCGACCGCGAGAACCAGGTCAATTTCGTAATGGATCTCTTTCACCAGCGCGTTGAACAGTCGCAGCTCACCGATCCCCTCTCTAACGACGCCTTTTTAGGCGTTATCGACGCCCTAGACGCCATCGACCTTGGCTTTCCCGCCGCCGACGACCTATTTGTCGGACGTCGGCTCTCCGTCGGATCTGACTCCGACGAATCGCTCTACCAGTCCGGAAACGTCGACGGCTTGTTCGGGATCTGCACGCACTCGGAGGAAGAGTACAACGTGAACGACGACGTTTCGAGCATCCCTCTCTGCTTGGAAGCGCTTCAATTGGAAGACAACAGAGACAGTTACGATGATTTCGAGTGGGAGGAAGTGGTCGACGAGAGAGAAGTTCTGAGCATGCTCGACGACACCTCCGTTTCCGTCTCCGTGGGAATCGAAGAGGAAACGGAGGAGGAAGTAGAATTTGAAATGGAGGCCAACAATTTGGGGTGGCAGGTTCTGTTGAACGGCAATTTGGAAGGAGCGAATTCCGAGCCTTATTTCGGAGACAACGAGGATTTCGTGTACGCCGCGGAGTACGAGATGTTCAGCCAATTCAACGACGTCGCCTTCATCGGGAAGCCTCCGGCGTCCGTCTCCGCCGTGAGGAACCTTTCGGCGGTGGTCGTGAGCGCTGCTGATGTGGCAAGCGAAAACGTGGTTTGCGCGGTCTGTAAGGAGGAGTTTGGGGTTGGGGAAGAGGTGAAGCAGTTGCCGTGTTCGCATCGTTATCATGGGGACTGCATTGTGCCGTGGTTGGGGATAAGGAACACGTGTCCCGTTTGTCGCTTTGAGTTTCCCACTGACGATGCTGATTATGAGCGGAGGAAGACACAGACATCTGTTATGTGATGATGATGATATGTTTACTTGATTATTTTTCACGTGTAGGGTATTTGATCAAGTATAGATTTTTTTCTCCTGAAAAAAAATGCATGTGATGCTCTTGTTTATTATTGGAGATTTGAGTTTAGGGATTTTCTCTTCGAATTGTACTTTGGGATACATCACAGAAATTAATCATTTTTGCCTGGAATTTGTGGTTGTTGTGCTTTCTTTATGTTCTTATTCTTGATGATTCAGCTCTCTTGTGCCGTTCTGAGTCACTGGCATATTGGAGGAAGTCTCCGGCAGATTTGAGGAACTCTGGAAGTGTAAGCAGACCCTTTTGACGGATTTTATCCTCTCATATCTTTACTACTGTGTGCATTCACATTCATATATCTGAAATTACATGGAAATATAATGTTTAATTGTCATAATTCTTGCTGTGATTGGTTGGTGATGTTCAAATTTGGAAAAAGTTCTTTGCAAATGCAAAAGTAAGTATTTGGCAGGGGAAATTTTAGGGAGTTCATATGTTTAATTTTGGATTCTGACTTCAAAATTTATTTCAAGGTTTTTCTTCAAAAAAAAAAAAAATAGCTAAAAGTTGAAAAAACTAGTTAAAACTGAAAAAGTTGGGTTAAACTAGTGTTTATCAATTAGTTGAAGTTGCAAAATTTCAAAAGAAATGCACATTAATTTTTGAATCAATTGTAATCTAAAATTTTTATAAGTTAACATTTAGGTAATATTCATATAAAAAAAATTCATTATAGTTTAAAATAGTTATCATTATGAATAAAATAATATTTTACTAAAACTATTTTTTTTTTTCTGCTAGAAGTCATGTCATGAAACTTAAACGCCAGAGGATTGGAAATCTTCCCTTGACTGTGATTTCGTTAATCATCATAGGGAGTCGAGGAGCTTATTTTTGAGAGAAAAATGGCTTTCGGATGGGTATTCTTTGTTCATGGTTTACCAATTAGTTTTATATATTAATAGAGGCAATGGCCAATTTTGAGCGTTGGCTTCCTGTTCTGGTTTGTTATCCATTCTTCATGTAGCTGAAGTCTTGCTGGCTTTCTTTGTCCTTCAGGAAGAAATTTCTTACCTGGATCTCTTGTGTTTTCTAGGATTCGTATCAGTACTGAGGTTAGAACACTAGAGTTCAGCTTTATGCTATCCTTTTATAGGACAAGACAGGGTGAGATTTCTACACTATTCCTCAGCCACTTTATGATATATTTAGTACTTTCTTTGTGACTTTCTTGATTGAAGTTACAGTTAAGGACGCACTCAAAATTGGTGCAGTTGCCTGAAAATGGAATAATGAGGAATGCGAAGTTGCATTCTTGTGAGAGTAACTTGAAATATGATATTTGTTATTGAAAATATTATTTTGGTTGTGGAAACGTAGGTATTCATTCCTTTCTTTTAGGGATGTTCTTGTTGAGTTGCTTGCTGTAGATTCATTTGTTAGGAGGAGTAGTCATTCTCACTTCGGTGTAGGTGATTATTGCCACGCACGGCACGCCTATGTAAATTAAATTTTAAGATAATTTGTCACGTGAACTCAATATTAGTAATAGCAATGACAATGAAGAGTGACAATTCACTTCAATATCTCCTGCTATTTTTTTCATAATGCTGCATCTGCAAAATATTAGTAATAGGTTTTATCTCATTAAATTGAGCAATAACAAAAATTCTTTTCTGTTATCTGTTGGTTAGCATAAATACTTTCACCTTCAGATTAAAGAATTAATTTATATAGTTTATTGAGATGTCTATCTCAATAAATTTCAGTTGGATAAAAACTTGTAAAATGTGTGTTAATAGGTTAAAAATCCACATATGCTTGGAAGTCAGTGATTTGAAACTCCATGTGACAATGGGATCAAAAGCTGGTGATTTACTATGCATATGAATACCTATTATAGGCAATATATTAGACTTTTAATTAGCATCTGCGCTATATAAGCAATGAATAGAGAATACCTATGCCATTGCAAGTAGCATACTTTTTATATACGTGTTAACCTTGACATATAAATGTCATCCGTGTGAGCTATGTCTCATTGTGATTGCCCACTAAATAAAAGTGATAGTCTATGATGGAAGATTCCATGGAGACGCCAGATATGCCAATTATTTCATTTGCTTTTCATATAACATGTGACATTTTATTTAATCCAAAGCTTAAAATGCTACTGTAAACAGTGTCTTCAATTTATCAGATTTCCTGAAGTATACAAAGTTATAATATGTTTATTGGGTAGAGTGAATTTGTCTACTTTTATTTAATTTATTGTAACCTAATTTTAGGTTGAAATAGATGAAGTAAAATTTTAACGCGCATTGCCATTTTTTCTTTGGTAGAGCATATAACCAAGACCAAAAATAGGAACAAAGAACTGCAGATAGAGTCCTTAGCCAGTATTTTACTGAATTGGGTATAAAGTTCTGAGCTTATATGGCATAATTTAATTTTCTGGCTCTCATCTAGGTTAGAGAATCACTGAGTTTGCTGCTTTGTATAATTCTTTAGGCATACTTATAATCAAAAAGTCAATGGCATTGCCTTGACAGCCATTAAACCACTTTACTTCTCAAATCCCTGTCTCTAGGTCAATTATATCCCACCATTTTGCTGAACAAAACTTATCTGACCATTAGTTGTTATTAATCTTGATCAAATATGTATTCTGAACTTTCCTAGTATGTAGAACCAATATTATCTACGGAACTTAACACATCTATAAATACATCGGCCAACTTAAATGCCAAGAAATTCCCATACCTACTTGTGTTCATCTGCATTAACTATCCAATATCAATCTATAAAACTTGCAGGTCGGTTAGTTCCATCTCTCATACTGAAATGAAAAATTGAGACATGGAATGCAATGAAGATGATGAACTCCCTGTAGCCCCTTATGCTTCCTTAACACAGTGCTTTCACTATCCTTCTCCAACCCAGAGACCTATCCTGACCTCAACAATGGAAACTGGTGAAGGCCATAATTTGACCCATCTGGACCAACCTCATAGTTTACACCACATTCCATTTTTCTGCTCTCAATTGCACCTTCCAAGCAACAGCCACGACCCAATTCAAATCCCACTCCATAAACCCTCTCCCAACACATCATCAAACAGTAACAACAATAACAACTCCGATGAAGCAAAGGCTCTCCTTGATGACAGAAAGAAGAAAAGAATGTTCTCCAACAGAGAATCTGCTCGCAGGTCTCGCATGCGAAAGAAGCAACAAATTGAAGTCCTGCAGTATCACGTGGATCATCTGCAGACACTAAACCATCAACTGTCCCAAAAGATCATTTACTTGCTTGAATGTAACCAACAAATCCATCAACAGAATGCTCAGCTAAAAGAAAAAGTTTCCTCTCTTCAGGTAGCACTCTCTGACTTGTTGGTTCCTGCAGGAGGTGCCGAGCAACCTCACCACATCTCTAATGGCTTCCTAGCCGAGCCTTCTTCAACTAGACCAATTGCAAGTTCTCGAGCATAGCCATATGTGCTGTAAGAACAGTTATGAGCATTTGAGTGAGAATCTGATGCACGCTTTTTGGCCTCAAGTTCTGGTTCGTTTCAGCGATGCAGTCGTATGGAAATCTAACTCACAGGTAAATATTATATGATATAGTTTTTTCCTACTTCCCAACTGGCTAATGCAGCATCAGAAGTTTGACTTGTGCAGTTGAGAAGTGGCGAATATTGCTTAATATGACAATTTTATAATATTTGTGATCCGATACTATGTATGTCCAGTAATATAATGTTGATTTGATACTCTACTACCATGGGATTAACATATATAATATACTGAATATCTGTTGAATTAACGATCACGATTCACTTCTCTTCTCTTTTACAAAGTTTGCTTCTCTTCAACCAAAAGAAAGAAATAGATGAAATTATACTACCCACTGGGAATGAGGATCAAACATTAAACCTCGTGCATATTATCCAAACTTTTCAGGCTGATTCCAGTAATTTTTTTTTTTACTATCCTTTTTTTTTCCATTATCAAAGTTTATACTAAACTTTATTCGGTGAAAATGAATGTGAAAGTCATGTGGTCTGAAGTTTTCTTTATTATACCTAAACATCAAATCAAGGGAATACATATTGATAGAAGATACTCTAATTTGGTACTAACGTTTACTATTTAATGCACTATACGAGAGATTTTAATAATGAAAAGAAAGTTTCAGAAATAACTAAAAAGTTACACAAAAGATGTTGCGTTAAGATATAGATATACTTATCCATTCCAATTTGACTCGAGATACATAGAAAAGGTTTATATAGAAAAAGTTTATAAGGTGAACAGGATGGTGTTTGATGAAATAGTTGAATATTTTGATTATATTATTATAAAAAAATGAGTAAAGTCATTGTATTATAATAAATATGTAAAAATAAGTTGAAAAAAAAATAAAACATGCTCAAGTCAGTTAACTTATCTAACACTTCAACCCTTGACAAATTAACTTGGAATATTAAATTTTTCGGACGTCAACCTAGTTGAGTTGATTTTTTAAACTAATCTATGTTGAGTTATTTTATATGGACCTTAGATGATTTTGACACCTTATTAGACCTAACTCATGTAATGTTGGATTGAAACAAACCCAAATCAAGTTGGGTCTAGTTAAACCCAAATGATTTACATTAAATTAAGTTCAAATCAATTTGGGTTGTATTCGATCTAGTCATGTTAGAATAGAGTCGAGTTTCACCCAAATTGATATATGTTGTGTCCAAGCAAGCCTATATTAAGTTAAGTCTATGTTAGATTGAATCAATCCTAATCAAGATTAAGATAAACCAAATTTAGTTAAATTAAGTTGAACTCAAGTTTGACCATATTAATAACAGAAAAGTAAAGTTATAACGGTTTCTTTTAGAGTATTTATTATTTGTGGGCGAATCACATATTTATTCTTTTCAAGAGATTTATAAATGAGAAAAATATTTGATATATATATATATATATATATATATATATATATATATATATATATATATATATATATATATATATATAAAAGGTGAGGTTCTGAGAAGATAAAGATAAAATTGCCAAATGAACTTGATATTTTTAAAAATTTGAAACCTTTATTTATGATAACTAATAATCACAATAACAACAACATTAATAATAATAATAATAATAATTTATGAAATATAAAATATTTAAAATTAATATTTATGAAGAAAAATCTAAATAAAATACTACTAAAAAATATAATAACAAAAATAATTAATTAATAATAGTATTAATTTTTTTGTAATTCAATATTTAATTAAAATTGTTTTAAACCAATTACATTTTATTTTAAATTAGTCATACTTAATCATTTTTTTTAAATTATCCAAGTTTCATTTTAAATTAATTTTAACTAATTATATATTTTTTTATTAATTTTAATTATAAAAACAAATATATAATCTTACCACTTAATCTATTAAAACTTCTTTTATATGTCATACATCCATCAAATTATTCTTAAACTTACAAATTTTATCTTTAAACTTACAAATTTTATCTTTAAATTTCTTAACTTTTAACTCCAAATCCTTTAAAATGAATAATATCACTTTATACTCTATTATTTCTCAAATTTATCCGCTCATTCTTCTCCGAACCTTCACTCCAAAAGAAATAGAGCCTAAATGATTTAGGTGGATTGTCTCAAGCCAACTCAAGTTAGATCAGAATAAAAAATGAATTAAAATCATGCAAAATCAAATCTAGTCATCCGCAAATAATAAAAACTATCAATGATCAATTTATAAATAACGTAAAGCATTCAAAATAAATTTACAATTTGAAATAATTTTAACGAGTCATACAATTATAGCAAATATTAATTGATGTGTTACTTTAATATTATTTCAAGACAAACCACTCTAACCGTTGTCTAGACTTTGGGGGCTTAATTCTTTTTTTTTTCAACCCCGGAAACTTATTCTTAAAATGGGGTATAGGTAAAATTTAAAGCTAAAATATACGAATATACAATTAAACTAGTTTATGGCGTAATTAAAAATTACTTATTCGATTAAGGAATTTTTATTTTCTTTTTCTTATCAAACCCTAAAGTCCCAATAAATTTTGCATCTAACGTTGATTTCGAGTAAATTGGCGTCATTTCTAATTTGCTTTTGGAATCAAATTTTCCCTAAAAATGTGTAGATAATGGTACATGAAACATCCCAATAAGGCATTCTCACACAGTAACAGTAAAGATATACACACACACGTCAAACTTATTTGACACTTATTCTCTCTATTTCCCGGTTTATTACATAATAATAACATTTCTCTCCCTCTCTCTTGCAAATTACGTGAGGTGTCCATGCATACCTCACTATATAATGCAAAACACAAACAGGAGGAATACTACGTAACAACTAAAGGGAACTAAGATAATCTTTTATCAATGCTAAAATGGGGTTGGCGTATGGATATCCTTCCAATTTCTCAAACACGATTCCGTCCATCCGTGCTTGGACTCCGTGGGAAAATGTCAAGTCCTGTAGTAATTCATTTAAAGTTCTGTCTACTCCAACCACAGAATTACCTAGACTACTCAAAATCTCGGGAAGAGAAGGGCTGGGTCTTGTGACCTCCACAACAGTAACCTGACATAGATCAAGCAAAAAAATCGAACTGTCTTGAATTGAAGTGCAAAGCATATCCAATCTACAAACAAAGGCATTATCAAAACCAACCTGTCTATCTTGAGGTATACCGGCCTTCAATTTTGCTATGGCAACAGCTCGAGAAAGGCCGCCAATAGCATCAATCAAACCATTAGAAGCTGCATCCTTGCCGGTCCAAACCCTCCCCTGTGCAACCTCTTCCATCTTCTCTACCTAGTAAGAAGTAGTTATGGTAACTTCGATATACAAAGATGAACAGAAAGACAGCAAAATAGCTTATTAATTTAAAGCATACAGTCATAGATCGAGAAAGGGCTGCTTTATCTCGAAATTGTTTATAAGCATGCTGAACAGACTTGGAAAATAGCTCTGCTTCATCTGGTCTGTATGTAGCAGAGAAAGCGAGACAGAATGATCATATATGAGTACCAACCCTCGAATCAACCAAAACTAAGTGATTAAGCATAAGTGGCAGCTAAAAAGCAAGGCAATAATGACAAACAGGCTATATAAAACGAAAAAGAAAAAACTAATTAAAATCATCATTAGCATAAAAAAAATTATATTCCAGCACTGCGAGCAAACCCTGGACATGATTAGGGTGATCTGAAGCGCCTAGAGGATAGAGGCAGCATGAATGTTCTGTGTATTTATCTTCTTTTGCCATAATCCGCTTGCTCAGGTTAAAAAACTTACATTAGGGGCACAGCTGCATTGATGACAACGAGGGCAACTCAAGTCCTTGAAAAAGAAGTCTACATGTTTCATCATACATTTAAACTATTTGCACCTCTAAAGTCATTGATACCTCAATATGCTCTTTTCAGGGGGATACTGAAAAGGGAAAATATAATTGATACCGGTATCAACTGATAATACGGTAGAATACTAATCACTGAATTAAAAATAATGAGTACACTGAGCCCAAAACTGTGTTTAATGAAAGGATAATACCGCCACAAATATGGAATTTCATTATTGGCTTATTAGAACAGCACTGAAGACCATTCAAACAGATATATACATTATGTCTTCCATTCTCAAATAGACAGTGCCTCGCAGTTAGATATCATGGCACAGGGCACTCGTTAATTACAGCCCTAAAATCTTGATAACTGAACAAGAACAAATTCCATTACCTAAATGAACGCTGTTCAGCTGCCCGCAGCTCAGCATATCTACCCCTTGATATGATTTCTTTGTTGAAGCCAATCTTCTCATAGAGTTTCCCAAGGTTAAGCTTTCCTACAAAAGTATTTGTTCACATATAGTCAAATTGTTAGATTACAATGTTTCCCTCATTATTTCAGAGCTCAGACAAATACTTCCGTTTCAGCTACAATTTCCTTTGGTTGAAGTCTGTTACCATTCAAATAATACAACAAACCGCTACATTTTTCTCCATAAAATGCTATATATTACCATATAGACACAACTCATAATACGCTACATATATTCCTCCTGGGTAGAGTTAACAGATTCATGCATATATACACTTCTAAGTTGATTTTCAAGAAGAGTTAAGTAGATTTGACTAAAAGGGAAAAATAGCAATAATCATTGTAGTCATCTAGCTATAGATTATGAGTCTAAATCACTAGTTTCCTAAATTTAAGAAATACCAATTACGTTTTTAATGAAGAGATCAGCAGTGTCAACCATACCAGCATGCGTATATTCGTTCGTAGTAATTCTTAAAATTTATATTATTAGTTCCAGTCAAATTTATCATCCATAAATCCCCTGTATCTCGTGCTGAAACACCAAGGTTCACCTGTGACCACTCCAATCGAACCAGTTAAGGTAAGACTTTCTGCCACAATAACTCCTGCTCCCATTGCCATGTAGTACCCTCCACTTGCTGCCACATCAGACATTGAAGCAATGACTGGTTTTGAGGCAGCCAGAAGCCTGATTTCTCTCCACATCCTGGAGATCATGACACCAAAGCTTTAGTAAACAAGCAAACAAACCAAAATACTTGCAATTAGCATTAGATTATAGTTTCATGACAAAGATCACACGTATTTCCATTTTCAATAGTTCATTAAAGCCCTCTTAATTACTCTCAAAACTAAAAGTATCATCAGAATGAAATTCTGAAGAAAAAAATTATAGTACTGGCTCTTAAAAAAAGTATTACTGATATTGTATAAATCTCTCTTAAATGTATTCAACCAACCTTATTGTATGTCATTTAACAGACAGTGAATTTTGAACAGTGGGGAATCTACCAGCACTTACAAATCAGAAGCAAGGGCATCCCCTCCTGGACTGTCAATTCGGATAATAGCAGCCTTGTATTTATTTGATTCTGAGAAAAAAAGAAGGCTCAGTGTGACGTCAAACTATGAAGATATATAACCAAAAAGAATAAAGATCAATATCGTAGTCCACATGTTTGGCAAACAGTATCATATATGAAGAATGATAGCCAATGTTATCCCTATATTTTGGTCCTACAAACAAACAGAGCAGTCGCACCTTAACATTTAATACTTAAGTAACCTAAATGAATATGATTAACTACCACTGCATACATCGTGCAACTTAAGGATGAAGATCTCATTTGTTATCTACTATTTCTCCAGTAAACAGGTTTCTGCCAAATTTATACATCAGATAGAGGAAGAAAACTATAAGCTTCATTTTTAGTTGCAAAAACTTAAAAGGAGTGTATTCCCTAAGATTGTTTTTATACCTTTTTTACAGCCATTTGTCAAAGTCTATAGAGACAGAAACCTTATTTCTTAAGCCCATTTAGTTGAAAAACTCAAACGAAGTGTAGTCCCTGAGCTTGTTCCCGCATTTTATTATGTATACTCATTTGTCAATGTTTGGGGACAACCATATTTCTAAAGGACTGCGTTTACCTTTAAGAATGAATTATTGGAGGAAGGTAATTGGGAATCACAAGGTAGTGCTAACCTCTATTGGGATGAGATGTCTACAAAAGTTAGGAAGGAATGTTAGACCAACTTCAGTGAATCAAAAAGGCTTCAAACCAAGATAAGCAATGTTGGTTATGGAATGTAAGTAGTCAAGAAGAAGATGAGAAACAAAAATGAGTGTTTTATGGCCCTATATGCATGAATGCTGAAATTAGGTAAGACATTAGAAAGACAGAAATGAGCCAAGAGACACTGTGACTTACGCAGACTCCAAAGCTTTTGAAGAGTTTTACCGAGATTTAGGGTTAAAGAATGATGAATGAAATATTATACACACACACAAAATAGGGAAAGAAAATCAAAAAAATTGGACCAAGATGTACTAAGGATGAAGAGGGGAAATTTTCGGTTATATATAGATGAAAATATCAAAGAGATTGAAAAACTATTTTTATCAGCTTTTCTATAATAAACAAGGATTGACCTGTAATAGGCAAGAATAACTAATCCAAATGGAAAAACAAATTTTGGTTTACTATTGATGAATTGAAGTTGGAGAGGTAAAAGAAGCCATTAAAGAGGATGGATAAATATGGAGGTTGTTGATCCTAATGGTGTTCCGATTAAGTTTGCAATTGCAAGGGAAATTAGGGTATCATTTGACTTGAAATTAATGAGATTTCAAGATCTATGAAAATGCCAAATAAGTAAAAGAAGCTATGATGCTTCTTTCACTTTTTAAAGAAGAGCAATTTGACTAGAAAGATATTCAGAATTGGTAAATTACAAAATAGATAAACTTTAGAGTCACACTATGAAATTATGAGAAAATGTGATTGAACATAAACTAAGAGATTAAGTTTGCAAGGAACCAATTTAGTTTTATGCCAAGAAGATCCACAACAAAAAGTTATTCATTGAAAAATGCAAAAACAAAGACATATAGCTTTGATTGACTGGTAAAATACATATGATCAAGGGTCAAATGAGTATTTTAGAAGGTTTCCGAAAACAAAGTGTTTGTGCGGTTTACATTCAAGCTACTAGTACACGTCTAATTTTGCAACTATTAGTATGAGAGCTCCTAGAAGCAAGACTGAGGCCATTCTATAAAGATTGATTTACGTCAAGACTTGCTCGATTAATAGTCTAGTATGGGCTTGTTAGGGACATTCAAGAATATTATCTCTAACTATAAGATTTTTTTGGGATGATAAAGTTTGGATTAAGGAATTAAAGAATTAAGGAAAGCGGTTAACTCTAAGCTTGAGATTAGTAGAAAAAAGCTTAAAAATGAAAGGATTTTCTTTTCGATTAGAAGCAAGATAGAGTGTATGCATTCCAGTTTAAGTAAAAGAGAGATAAATTATTAGGAGCAAAATCTAGAGAGGTCATACCACAAGTTTCTATGTTTATTACAAAATGATTAGAAAATTAATAATGTCACACACAATAAACAAGATGGGAGATTAAACTGTTGAAAGAAACCAGTGATTATTTGTGACCACTATGTGTCTAACATGCTCAAAGGGAAATTCTTACATGATCCGAACAATTATACTTTCAGTAAATTGAACTTTAAAGGGGCACAACAAAAGATACAATGGGAGTATCAATAAATGAAAATCTTAAGACGCACATAAGAAATCAGAACATACAATAATGATTATACATAAAAAAATATATTACTATGCAACCTGTTAAAGAAAAAATGACAGGAAACCAGTTAAGATGGTTTGTGCATGTGCAAAGAGTGTCACAAAGGCTCCAATGAAAAGAATAGATCACATGGATTTTAACGGTATGAAAAAGGGATAAGGGAAAATAAAGATATAGAAAGAAATCATTAGATCACAGAGAATAATATCACTGAGAGTTTGATTTTTAAGCAAGCTGAATGACAACATTTGATTTTATGCAACTAACCTCATTGGGTGGGATGAGGCTATAGTTGTTGCAGTTTGTTACAGTGATGTTAAAATAATTAATAATGTGACTCTAATGAAATCAAAATAGATATTATGTAGCACTAACGAAAAGAACCATACTCCATGAAATAGTTATCGAATTAAAGAAGGTAACTTTGTATGATTAAGTGTACCTCTTACACTGCGTATCTTCTCAATTAACTTCTCTCCAATGATACCTGAGCTACGGGCACCTAGTGGACTCTCAATACGACGAATACTCCCAGAAGCTCGGATGATGGCTATTAAGTCTTTACCATCTGATAGTCCAAGAGTTGATTTCCTAACTCCGGAGTATTTTCTGCATTTGAGGAAAGTAAATATCAACATATGGCTAATGTGAGTCTTTAGGTTATTTTAATTTATAAAAAAATACATTCAGATTATTAATCTGTTGGGAAACAAGAAGCGATATAGTAAGTCTTATATTGCAATGTTAGTATCACCACTTGGGCTGCTCATTTGCAACCGATAAATGTTGGATGACTACAGTACTGATTGATAAGAACCTTGAGAGAACCACATCACAAAAGGTAGCTATCTTAGTTGGAGAGCCCAATGTGGGATTCAAGTCCAATACCTTGCAATTGGATCCTAGCAATATACTAAAATCAGTGGAATCAGATTCTGACTTGTCGTACTCAAAACCTAAAGATCAAATAAAACCTTCCCCATGATGCCGGGGGGAGGAGGGGAATCCATGGTTATAGGTTAATCTCCAATAAGAGGGAAAGAATAAAGAAACAACCATGTTTTATAAATAACATTTTTATTGGCAACCTTATTTGATTATGGAAGTTATTACAGCCTTCAAACTATAAATTTCTAAAAACGGAAATAAAATAAGACAAAGAACAAAAATTTGAACAGTCAGACAATAATTTTATTAGACTATGGGTTTGTAGAAAACTTTAAAGTTAACTTCTGTCTATTCTGAATAAATGGCATGCTTCAATGTAAACCATATTAGATTTTTAAGGACCTAGAAGAAAAAAAAATACCTGTAATCAACCATAGGCAGATTTTTATTTGTTTTTACTTGAAGTCTGTCCTTCAACCTTGTAATAACCTGCAAAACGTTCATTGTTTCTTATCCTTTTAAGCATCAGTCCACCTTGATAATATCCTTCAGAATTGTTCACCAATGTTAATTATCAATACAATACATATGAATGAAGTAGGCTTCACAGGTTAATTGAATGAAGAAGCAAATAAAACCAACAGACTGTAAATGAGCTGGACAAAACCCCTCTTTATGAGATTCTGTCATACACATACTCTATATGATTATTTAATGATGCCGTCAGTTAGCAGGTTGACAGATGCAAGTAATCAGTCTTACCTCATCCTCATAGATTATGTCTGATATGAAGCCCTCCTCTTTAAGTGTCTCTACTTGATAAACACCTTTATTTATGAAGTTTTCAATATCTTCTATTTTCTTTCCTGTATAGAATATGCAGAAACTCAAAAGTTAATTTATTGATTCACGTTTCAAGTTGGTCTTTAAATACACTTGCACCTCTAGCAGCAGAGACTTTGTCCAGCCAATGTGTATAGATATTATCAAGCAATGAAGTGAGCATCTCATGATGATCTTCAGACATGGTTCTACGGGTAAGTTGATCTCCTACACTTTTGTACTTGCCAATCCTTTCTACTTCTGGTTCAATTCCAAGATTCTCTAAAACACCTAAGAGAATCAATAAATAACATAAATAATTAGTTTTAGGCTAACTATAGTCATAAAAAAACTTAAGGGTCTATTTGATTTGATAACATGCAAAAGTTTTAAAACTTTCATTAAATAATTTAGTAGTGTACAAAGAGCTAAAAGGAGAACATTAGCCTAGAAAAACAACGCATGGAAAAGCAGAATCAGCGTACCTCTGAAGAATGGAGCCTGAACAGTAAATCCGAACAATGAAAAATAAGCACTTGGAGGGGCATATATTTCTTCACACGCACTTGCAATATAATATTCTTTTTCTTGACAGGAAGGGACATAAGCCACAATAAATTTTCCTACAAGCATCATGAACTATCAAAGCTGCCCATAACTAGCGAAGATCAGAGCTTATTGACCAAAATATTAGATGATTCATAACACTGTACATATTTAGTACCACCAATTACAATATTTACAAAGCATTTAAGAAAATAGTGCAGTATGCTTCATGTATAGCTTATAAAAATAAGCTCAGTTTAGAGCTTTGACTAGATTATAAGCTACTTTGATCCAAAGTTTGTTTGTTACACGAGTTTTTTAGTAATTTCTAGCTTACACAACCTACTTCATGCAGCTTATGAAATTAAGCTAGCTTATATATAAGCTACTAACTTTCTTTTATAATTTTCATTTTTATTCACAACAATTTATTTGGAATCTCTTTTCGCCTCAAATAACTAAATATGTCCTTTTATGACATTTTTTACCCAACACTTCCAATTCAATTGGCTAGCTTATTGGTTCATTTTACCAAATACTTTCAATTGAATAAGCTAGTTTTATATACTTTCAGCTTTTCAGCGCCTAACTCAGCTTATAAGCTTCGGCTAGTTTAACAAACACACAATTAAGCCCCCACGTGATAAAGGTTAATTGAATAAGCACTTAATCAAACTTATTACTCTCATGCATCCTAACTAAAGGTGAACAAACTTCATTTCATTATTGCCTCAGAAAACATACTCATCCAAGCAATAGAAAAATGATAACCGGTTGCCACTTTAACAACTTACTGGGAAAAAAAAAAAAAACACATTAAGCAAATAAAAAATTCTTTTGAATAATATCCTCTAGAGGATACGTGATTAAAAACCACACAAAGTGGCATTCAGTATATCACCATAACTTATTCACTTGACCCTGGCGGATAAATAAGATTGTAAAACAGTACGTGGTAGAACTACAAAAATAGTTATACGTAAAGCATACGTGTTCCTACATTTTTTTTCCCACCAGAACAGTAAATTCACACACCTGATTTTCTGAAATTGAAAATGTGCCTTCGAATTTCTTCAACCTTTGCCCAGCCACAATTTAAAATATCAATGTGGAGATAGATACCGGAAATTCGAGGATCATAAGCTGCCTTGATGAAATTATCACAGATTTGAGGCAGAGATAATCCCCGAGAGAACCTACTCTTCAGCTGATCCGATACCTAGAGTGAAGAACCACGCGAAATAGTTAAAACAGAAAAAGTAGTTATTAACATAACAGTACCGTGAGTGAGAAGAACTAAGCGAAAAGCGAGATTGAGAGGGTGAAACCTGGCCGCGCAACTTGATTGTCAAAACGGTGCCGTATCGGAGCCGGTGCCAGGGTAAGGCCGTTAGCATCTTGAGCTTGACGAGGAATTTTTTCCAGCCAGTGAGGGGCTTGAAATCAAAGTCTCCACTCGGATAATTCTCGACGCCATCGTTTAAGGCTTGTTTGGGGACAGACGAAGAATAAGGAGAGTGGAAATGGAAGGGAAGGGATGCGCGCGTGAGATGTTGTAGTGGACATTGGAACTGAAAGTGTGTAACTGAAGATGAAGATGAGTTGATTGACGATAATGCGGCGTAGGTACAGCGGAAGCGGTGGACGGCAATACGAGCCCGTGACATTTCCGTCACTTTGCCGCTTCTCTGCGGCAAAACGTGGGAGGGAAAAGAAAGCCAGGAAATTTCAGAAATTTCACAGAAGAAGTAGAAAACATTATTTTGTTACTTTTATTATAGTTTAATTTATTAAAATTTATAAAATAATCTGAATTTATTTAATTAGGAGATATTTATTTTGACCTTTTAGTCACACCAGAATGTTTTTTATTCAAAATCTAATGTGTTAACTTTTTTTAAGGTTATAATTAATTTGATGATTAAATATGTGGTTATCTCTTAAATTCTTGTTGAAAATTAAAAGTAGTTTATTTTTAAAATCTTGGTCAAATTAATTTCTTAACTTTAAATATATAATATAATTTTGTTAAATTCATTTGATTTTTATAGATGATAATATTTGAGTTAACATTGAAACGATATAAATAAAATTGTGTAAAAAATTTAAATAATATAATAAAATATATTTAAAACGATAAATAAATCTAACTCAATGTTGTCATGAGACCTAAACTTAGGTATTTTTAAGATTAAGAAAAATTAGATTGAACTAAAGTTTCAAAAATAAATTAATTATAATTTGTAAAAAATAAAAAAATCAAAAACATATTTAATTATAAAAGTATTAATTTAAATATAAATTTTTATTAAAAGATAAGATAAGAAAAGAGAGTAATTTGAGATAGAAAGTTCATTAAATTTAAATAAATATTCATTTAAAAGGTAAAAACAATAAAATAATTATTTTAATTTAAAAGTAGGTAAATTTAATAAAGTGTCTGAAAAAAATTGTAAAATAATCGTTTTAGTTTAAGGAAATAGTTATTCAAAGGATAATATTAAAATATAAAAAATGTTTACACCTAGATAAAAAAATCATTTTATTAATAGTATAGATTTTAGTTATAGATTTGCAATGGTCAATTGAGTAAAATAACGAGCTTAATATCTTTAACAAAGTTACAAATTATCATATGAGATAGTAAATTATTTCTATTTTATTTTAATATTTTTATTTATTATTTATATCTTGTATAAGAATAAATGGTTCTCTTCTAAGTCTTTTATCACATAAATATTTTTATTTTTTAATAATCCAATAAACATATTCCTTTTTTATTCTTTTTACTTTTAATTTTGTTTTAGCGAAGAACTTTTGTTTTGTTAAAGAAAAATTATTTAACTAGTTTTCTTCAATCTTTAATATACTTATCATGTTATTACACTTTTAATTATATATTATTTCTCTTTTCTAAGACTTTGTTTTTGATGTATCAAGTTACTAGTAATAGACACATTTAATTATTTTTTATTTTTATCATATAAAATATCGTAAAAAAATGAAGAATATTGTATGAAAAATGGTGAATATTCTAGATTTTTACATTTCTCATGAATAAATACTTCGAGTTCCTTTATGAGCACATAAACATTTTCCTCCAAATTGACTACCTCATTACTAGATGCATTTTATGAGTATATTGTGATATATGCAATAATATTCACTTTTGGAGGACATGTCGTCATCATCTTTGTATTTAGTTTCTTACATTAATTGATAATTGGATAAATGAACTAAGGGGAAGAATGTTGAAAATTTCCCATATGTGATATATTGGATAATATGAGATACTCGCATAATCAATTGGTTTATAGACGTGATCCATTTGTCAATCAATTTTATAGTTGTTGTATAAATTTCAATACTATAATCTCATTAACAATTTATTAAGTAACTACTATGTGATGGACAAAAATCTTTATAAAATTCACATGTGTTTTGTGATGGGTCATCAAATATGTTATCTTCTACCATATATTTTACCATTAAAATTTAGGAAGTAAGAGTTTAAAACGAAAAAACAATTTAAAAGTTATTCCTTAATTATCCTATTAGTTTTACATGATCGTATTTATTAGAAGATAACTATAGTGATGTCAAGGTAGTTTATTGGTTTCATTTATATTTGTAGCATACATTTGAGGGGCTCAATATCCTATGTCCCAAAGATTTTTTTAAGATTTAGATAAGTAAATATATATTCAAAATATTTTAATCAATGAATGTGAGACGAGACGGAAAGTTTTTTATTCCATTAAAATGAGTTTCATAAATAAAAAAGTTTCAAAGAGAAAAAAAGAATATAAAGTAATAAAAAAGGTAAAATTATGTTTGTTTGTGAAAATAAATAAATTGCGTTTTGAAAAAGAAAATTAAATAATCATACAATTATAAAATTATCTGTATACTTATATACAAGAGAAATGAGTAAGTGATATTTCTAAAAAAATACTATTTTTATAAATTTTTCACTTGTTTTCCTCACTTTTAGAAAATAAAATATGTGATATTTAACAGAGAAGAACACTTTTACTTTTTATTATCAAACAAGATAATTATTTTCTTTATTGTGTTTTACATTCCTATTCTATATATTTTTTTCCTCATAATCAATTGACGGTAATGAAAAAAAAAAGCAATGGTTTTGTTTTGTGAAGGAAACGGTGGAAAAAAACATAGGATCTGCTACTTTTTTTACAAGACAAAAATAAATGTATAAAGAGGTTCAGATTCATCATAATTATGTTTTAGAGATAATAATATATCTTCACTTACAAGCGTACCATAATTTGTTTTGTTACCCTTAAATCCATTATAAGAGGAAGAAAAAAAAATACCTTTAAACTATGTTGCTATAATTATAATGAATAAAAGGGATATTTTTTATCATAGAGTCATACATAAGATTATAGGTTTGAGATGGTAAACTTAATTAAAGGGTTAAATGTAAATTAAAATCTTCTAATTTTTTTTAGAACAAAAAGTTAAAGGAATAAACTTTTTTGAGAAATATTTTGGTATTACACAATAACTCAAAGTTTTCTTAGTCCAGAGATTAATTTTGAACATTGGAAAGTGTAAAGAAATTTTTGGTTTCTGGGCAATCTAACTCTCTTAAATGCATATTACTTTGGGGATATGCTTTTTCCATATCCAAATGGAAAGCGACTTTGTGTTGAAAGCATGATGATGATTTGCGTTTAACTTCTTCTTTAGAGTGACACAGTCGCAAATATTAATGGTGGAACCCAGTAGGTACCACCTAGCTATGGCTTCATTCACATGTCATCATGCACTGCATGCCATACCATACTACTATCATTCATCATGTCAAGTACCATTTTTCTTTACTCCAACCATTTCTATGTTTTTTCATACAACAAACAAACCCTTCTCCTTCTCACACATCTACGGGTTCATATTCTTTATTAATTTTTTTATACAGTTATCTGTTAAGCATTAAAAGAATATTATATTAATATTTTAAATATTTTTTTAATATATTTTAAATATTAAAATTAGTGATAATTAGTATATTATAAAGATACAGAAAAAAAATCAATAAAAAATCCAAATTCCACATTTACACAAATTTTGTATTCATTTTAGATCTTTTTTTAAATGCTGATTTCCATTGAAATTTTTAATTTTTTTTATCAGAAATGAGTCAGTAAAAAGTAATATGATGTTTTTTTAATAATTTAAGTTACTTTAATTGAAGAAAGTAAAGTAAAATTTTCCCCTCTCCATGAGATTTTTCGCGAAAAACTTATGTTGAAAATTGTCATGGAAACGTATTTTTCGGAAAATGATATATTTTTTTAAGATAAATAAAAAAAAAACTTATTATAAGAATTCTAAAAAGTTATCAAATTTTCTTGTGTTAAATATTTTTCAAAATAACAAACTTTCATTGTTAAATTTTGTTCCAATATATTCCCATATAACTCATGATCTAACTATTTTCAAAAAATTAATGTTAAATATCGTTATGAATTCTTACGTCTTAATTATGTTAATGCTTTCAAATATAGCAATAATTTATCATTACATAAAAATTTATTAAAACAAAAAAAATAGAAACAAGACTCGAGTATCATATTAAATCGATACAAAATTAGATTTTATGAAACATAAACAAATTATACATGCCAACTATGAAAAATATTTAAACAAATATACGAAATAAAATATTAAACATTTATACAATTCTGTATGAATAAAAGTCAAGTTAACTAATTTATTAACATAATGATTATCCTTGCAAAAGAATAAGAAACTTTGAATTATGTTTATAAAAATGCAAGCAACGATATCATTTTCCTCTAAAGCTCTAAGAAATCACTCATTAATCCAAAAAACCATGACACTCCCTGTCCTTTCCCACAAGATTGTTGCAAAGCATAGATGACCTTCATAAACTTAACATAAATAAAAGTTTGTACCCTAAAAAAGACTAAAAAGTCATCCACATGTTTATCTCGACTTTCTCTAAAGATACCAACACATGTAGCTAAACTAGGACAATCCCTAATTACACAATTAGTATTCACTTTAAAGCAATTAACAAATGAAACTTATATATTATGCAAGTAAATGAAATCATTCTGCCATACCTAGTTTGATTTGAATATTGAAAATTTTCAACACAAAAAAATCAAAAATAGTATTATTCATATACTTCTTAGATTTATTCAGAGTCATATGAACCATTTCCTTATTTTGAAAAACAACACAAGTAAAATAAATTTGAACATGAAATATACTATGGTTCTCACTATTCAAATAATCTAGATAGCAACGGTAATGATAATTACTTTAAACAAAGGATTATAAGAACTTCATAAACTGAGCAACTAAATTCAAAAAAGAAAATTGCATTCATTCAACAATTTTTACAACTACGTAACAATAAAATAAGGAAATAACATGAGAAAAAGATTTTCTCACACAAAAAACACAAAACATAAAATTACACCTTATTTCTGAATGTTCAAATCAAAAAGGTAAACAATCATATAATACTTTCAAAAAATCAAAGTTTTAGTTGGTGACATTGCATCCAACTAAATCAAATTGTCCCGATTTACACATTTTATACTAGAATAGTAAAAAAATTTATCAGCCTTTATGAAAAAAAAAATACACTAGTATCATTCATAATTCAATTAAACACCTCATTAGTCATTAAATAAAAAATTACATAAATTGATAATAAATAAATGAAAGTTTCGATAAGTATTTATCAAAGTTGAACTATCAACTCAATATAATCCTAACAAAGTTTAACAAATTTAAATATACAAATATCAAAACAAGCATTCCAAATATTAATACAATCACTTTACTTAATATTCAAAAAATATTTTAAGAGAATATCACATGCATCCTTTAATATCTTATATAAATATTTCAAAATAATAAACTTTTATTACTCAATTACATTTCTATACAAACATATTCCGCATAACTCATAATCCAGGTAAATAAAAAAAATACCGAAACCTATATAACTTATATCTTATTATTGATGATTTAAATATCCTGTTTCGAGATTTTAGTGAGAATTTTTGTTATTTGCAGCATGTATTATTAAATTATTTTTGTATGGCAAAAATAATGTATATATAGTGGTATTTGATAATTTTATTAGAGATCTACTTTTAAAAGAAAAAATGAAAAGTCCATCGTTAACAATTGTACAAACCGAACTCCACAAAAACATTGCCTGGCTTCTCATTTTTTAACACAGGACGAAGTCAAATCGGACTATTACCAAGTTCATTGTGGGTTTTGTTTTTCTTATCTTTAATTGTAGGGAGAATGAATAGATTTAGAGAAAAAAAATCAATAATGAGCCTTCAATTCTATCACACAAAAATATATATGACAAATAAGATTTCTCTTTTTCTTTTTTTATTTTTTCACACGGGAAACATAGATATTAAAGACCACATTAATTTGATTAATTTTTGATAATATATTGTAATTGGGTATATTTAAGGCGATTTTGTTTTTAAAGTAAAGTAATATTTATGCACCACTTCACTTAAAAAAACTAAGTCATGCATCTCATACACAATTTAAGTTTAAAAATAAAAAGGTTGAAATTATATTTATCATGCATAATTTCAAATTTAAAAAACTAAATTGTTTTCATCATACAAAAAAAAAAATCAAATTAAAAATATCTTTAATATATACTGTGTGAAGATAAAAAAAAAATCAAACTAAATTTACATTTGTCATACACAATTTTTGTGTTATTTAAAAAAAAAAAAAAAACTATTTTTGAATTCATGTTTTCTTTTACATACAAAGTCCCGAATCCTAAACGCCGCGACTAACTCTGGCATATTCATTGTTTCTATTTTAATAATTAAGTCACATAACAATAGTAAAATGAATCCCTACTACTAAGTACATCTGGCTTAAACATTTCTGATGTTTCCTGATTTAAAATTTTCCCAAATGAAAAAACTGTAGTTGCAACTAATTTACAATATTTACAATTCATTTATACTTATATATAAAGAACTTTTTTTATTTTGGTGTCCACATTTTTATTTTTAATTTTATCCTTTAATACATAACTATTTATTTAAAATTAAAATAATTATTTTATCATTTTTATCTTTTAAGTGATTTTTGTTATATTTAGCTGTTTTATTTATTTAAGTATTTTAATAAAAAAAATAATTATATTTGTTTTTAAAATATAAAAAAATGAACATAGATGCTCATAGATCATGTGTTTTTACTGTTTCCAAATAAAACAAATAATACTAACTAAATGTGGTATGGTATAGAAATCTATAATAATAGTTATACCACCAACATTGTCAATTATAGTCATCAAAAAAGTCTATTATTAGACTCTCTTCTACAAACTCTCCATGATATCATAGATTCATAGATAAACCAGATGTCAGAATATATAACTATAAACACTTTCTGTACCTTTAACCAAATCCTCATAATTCAAACAAAACTATCATAATTATATTTGATGACAAATCATGTTTCGCAACATGCCGAGACAGAGGGACGCCATTTATGCATAGTTCATGATCAATGTTAGTTAAGGTTTTTGAGATTTTGCTGGTGAATTCAGTGCGATGCAAGGTTGTTGATACATTGATATATGAAGCAAAATTATGGTTTCATCAGTACGTAATTACACAAATAATGAGTAATAGTAGCAGTTCTAAGTTCAAGGATTATCGTAGGAAAACTTTAGCCTTGTGACAAAGAAGATCGTTCTAGCATAAGAGGTTACACGTGAATAATAAATTTAATGTACTTTGTTAGGTTTAACTTTTTGTATTATGACATGTTCAATTTGTCAGTATAGTCATGACCGTGGATAGAAAACTTCTCATGCTATATGCATACACTTGGGACTCATTTCTTGTTTGTTGCCAGAACTTCTCCATCCAACTAATCAAATGCGATAAGAACTACTGCAACTTGGGGGAATCTTGTGCAATTGGATGGAGTGTGTTGTTTTGCGAATATATATCAAAAGTGTAAAAATGAAATGGCTGATAGAATAAAAACAGGAACATACTGAACATATTTTAGAAAATAACCAGATAAATATATGCATCAATCCATACCCTTGAATCCTTGCATGCTGTGGTTAATGCAAGTCAGTAATTGCAGCTATAAAAATTATTTAAGCTAAGCAACAAACTAAGGCGTGGAGCAGGAAAAAACATGCCTATTTCCTTTTCCCCACAAAGTTTCTTTTTTTCACGTTGGTACAGCCCTGAACCGGAGACTTACCTTTGGTAGCGACGAATAACATCCCTTTGTTTTCCACCTTTTTCCCTTCCATTTGCTTGTGTTGGGTTTTATTTGGCTTCTTCTCTAAGCAACACTTGGCTGCATCACATTCCTCTTCAGCATCTCGCTGGAAAAATTCCGGAAAGCCATGAAGATGACTTGGCCCAGAAGACGCATCAGAAGCCATAGAATCATCATCACTTTCATCCTTATCTTCATCGTCATCATCATCAGCATTCTGTGGATCAGTTTGAACAGCTTGGTGGTCGTTGTCAGCAGCATCATCGGTGTGTCCAGCATCATCCATAGGGGACCCAATGTACATGGTCCATCCAGATTCACTGCTGTGACATTCCTCTCCAGCGAATGGCTCCATTCGGAGAAGGAAGAAGGAGAATGGAGAATGGAGAAAGGGAATGGTAAAGCAAAGAAAGGGTATAGGTGGGTGTATCTCTTAAATAGGAAATTAAAAAGAACAAGCAGTGTCCGTTTATGGACACCTGAAAAGAGCAGCAGTTGAGTTATTGAGAAAGAGACATGGTATGTGATGATGTGTTATGTATGTGAAAAGGAGAATATGTCTTAAATGAGCATAGGGATATGTCTTCTCCACAGAACACCACCTGGAACTGCATCTAAAGACCCATTAATTCTCTGACTTACCCACCACCACACAGGTAGAAGCTGTCAATGAAAGTGAAATTAGCCTCCAGAGAGGGTTTTCTTGAATTTGAAAGGACATAGGGGTTTTTCACTCCATAATAATAACAGAGAAGATGCAATCATCATTATTTCTCTGCATACCTCATTAAATATGAAAGATGGGTTTAAATGCACAATAGGTGGCACACCCTACAAAAACTCCAGAGAATATATAACATAACATAACACCCCTTCTTCATTACCTTTTATTATTATATTCCCTTGTCCTCTCCTCATAAACAAGCGCCACTTTTCCACTTCCACTTCCACTTTTGTTTTGTTTTGTTCCTGGAGAAAACACGCGACAAGTTTGTGATGACTAGATTTTTGTGTTGGGTGTAGTAGGAGGCATTGAGGATTGCATGGTTGGATTGAGATGGTCAATCCTAGTTGCTGTTACGAGGAACCACATGCTCCACGTTTTTTGCTTCTTCTGCAAACACTGTCCCACCCAAACGGAAAATAAAATAATAATTTTGTGGTAAAAAAGACAAGAACTTCACTATGCATATGTGTATGAATAGTTGGTTGTTGAAGTTAGATGAGAAGGGAAGAGAGCATGGTTGTGTTGTGCATGTGCAGTGATAAAGGTAGAAGAGGCGAAGCAAGAAAAGGAAGCAGTGGAATAGGGTTGGAGCAGTAGCACTTTAGGGTGTTCCCCACCTTAAATATGCAATTCTTATGCTTCCATGCCTAAAATTAATTGCCCCACTTTTTATTCCATTTCTTTCTTTCTTTCTCTTTTAAATGCCTTCGCCTATGCCCCCTGCACATTTCCTTCTTTTCAATCTACACAGTCTTTTCAACTTCATTACCACTCACCTACCTAGTGTCTTTCATTTTTTTCCTTTTCCTTTTTTAATGGACGTTTTTACTTCTGAGATTTTTAAAAATCAGTTTGGAGGACAAGAATCATGTTTTATTTATTTTCCAATATTTACAAGTAAAATACATCAAAATAATATTTTGCTGTATTTCTTGCTTACGCTCCCCTCCTCTTCCCTTTCTGGATATATATATATATATATATATATATATATATATATATATATATATATAATTTGTTTTTTTGCTTACATTTTAGATATACAGGTTTAAGAATTGTTAAAATTATTAGTTTAACTCTTTAACTTAAATTTATACGAATATCAAGTTATGTAGTTATGTTAGAATTTCATAACTTTAATTAGGTTGCATTGTGATTTAGTTAGTTATTTTTTACTATTTTGTTTTAAAGAATATTTTTGTTTAGTTGATAAATTTGTATATGTTTTTATTAATATTTTTTTTACTGTAATAAAACTCTTAAATAATAATTAATTTTAGTGCTAAAAAATATATTTAGAAATCAATTTATTAATTAGAGATCAATTATTTTAATTATCAAACTTTTATAATGATCAATATAGATACAAATTTTATAAAATAAAAAATTATTAATTATTAAAATAATCATTATTATAAATAAAATATTATAATTGGTTACTAAATTGGTTCTTAACTAATTTATAAACCAACTCCTTTTTGTAGTACAAAACTTTGGTAGCTCATGTTTAATAACTCATTTCCTTTGGTAGTTAAAACCTTAATAATTAAATTTTATAAATCAATTTAGAGACTAATTATAATTTTTTATTCACAATTAATTATTTTTAATAACTAATAATTTTTTATTTTATAAATTGGTATCTTAAATTAGTCACCAAAGTGACTAACCACTTTTTATTATTAAAATTAATGGTTAATAAAACATTTTCTTTGTAATGTATTAACATAAAGAATGTTAAACCTTTTCTTGTCAGGTATAGTATCTTTTGGGAGATATATACTTCAAATTTGGAATGATTTGTGTGATATGTTATACTGAGTGAACCTGAATTTTTCATTTAAGGTTAAATATAAATATTTAAGTATTATCTCCAATTGAAATTGTTTACATGATTTTCTTTTATATAAAACAAGATAAAAAATTACTATAATAGTTTATTGTATTAAATCCTGAATCAACAATTGAACAACTTGAAAATATTAAATACTTTTTAATAGTTTATTTACGTATATTTTAATCTATATTTCATATATATTATGAAATTATCGGTTGTGATGTATTTTTGTGTTAATTTTTGGATATATATTCGGTTATGGATAACCTGATGTTATTGTTTTCAATTTTTGTCACATAAAAACTAATGTGAAATGTTACCAAATTTTATAAAATATAATAAATGATGATTAAAATTTATGTGTTAGTCAAATATCACTACTAAAATAACACAATTTTTTGTCATCTTTTTTAATTTTTTAAGAAATATTTTTTTTTTTGTAAATAATAATTTGTAAAAAAAAATTGATACTTTTTTTGCAAAATATTCTACATAACATTTTTTACAATTTTTTTAAATAATTGCAAATTTTATAATTTTGTAGAAAATAATTATCTACAAAATAATTATTTGTCAATTAAATTTTTTAGAAAAAAATAAAAAAAATCTTTTTTTGTAAAATTTATAATAAATTTGTAAGAAAAATATAATTAAATGTAAAATTTTTGTAAAAAATATTATTTACGAAATAATTATTTGTCAATTAAAATTATTGGAAAAAAAATTGTAAATAAGAAAGATATCATTAAATATGAAAATTTATACTAAGATATGAGAGTGAATATTTATTAACGGAATAATGTTACATATTTGATTAAGAAAAGAAATGTTCATGCATGACCATGAAACTTGATGTCAAACACATACCTAGAAAATATCAATAAATATGGACCAGTTTGATTAACTCAACATACATAATGAATACGAGAAAACACAAACCTTGTTTTCGTTACATTTAATAATTTTTAATATTTTGTTTTTTACAGGAGACGTTTTCAAATACAAGTATCAAACATGTAAACCTTTACGTGATTTGATATTGAATAATTAATAATATATTATATTTTTTTGTTGTAATTTTATTTTTTAAAATTATTTCATCTTTAAAATAGTACGAACACAAGTGTGAAGGTAGGTACAAATATTCTTATCATCTAATACGAATGGAGATGCATCCCAAATTTTATATAATTTATAAGTAATAAAGATGGAGGTTTAACTTTCCTTTAAAGATAAAGATAAAATAGTTAAACCTTGTGAGGGAAGTTTTGCTTTAAAGTTAAATATTTTTGTTAAAAGAATTTTATGTGTATGTGAGGGAAGTACTTATATAATCATATTTATTTTAAATACATGTAAATAATATTCAGATATAATATATAAAAAACACCTTTTTACCAGAGTTAAATTTATAACATACTTATAATTTTAATTCAAAGATTTTTATTAATTTTATACTTTGATCACTTAAAAATATATATATATATATATATATATATATATATATATATATATATATATATATATATATATATATTGTTTAGATTAGAGAGATGAGAGAAGGGGAAAGAAATGATTTGAGGGTGATTGAAGTGTTCATCTGTAAGGATTCAAAAGAGAGGAAAATGAAGGAATAACAAAATTCTATTATTTTTTTATCCTCTCTCATATGTAAAGATTTGAAGATGATTTGTATAAGATTATCGTAATATCTTTGATTATTTTTCATTTTCTTAATTCAAGTTGATTCACATGTTTTCTTACTTCTGTCCATTTCAAATAGTCACTACAAAAAGTTCAATAAGTAAATATATTGTATTATTATTATTATTATTATACATTTTTTTAATTTACATTTCAATAATTTTTATAAAATAAATCTAACTCATCTAAATATAATCTTAAATTACTGTCAACATCAATGACAAATTGATAATCTTATTTTTTTTCGATTAAACTTAATTTTTAATCTATCACATCAATTAACCCACTCACAAACTTTCATTAAATTTACTTTTAATTTCACTCACTTTTACCTCTTCAAATCTCTTGGGTGTGTTTGGATTTGGGAGAAGATTTGAGGGTGAGTGGATGGATTTGAGGGGATAAAGAAGAGATTTTGATGTTGTTTGAATTAAGAGAAAGATTATGTGATTTGAGTGAATTTGATATTATAGTTTGTGAATGATGTAATGAGTCTGATAAATTAAAAAAATGTTTTAATAAATAAATTTAAATGATTATCATTTTGCTTTTGAAAATAAATGTGATATAAATTTAAATATAAATAGTAAAAATTATATTAAAATAAAATTTAAAATTTAAAAGTATAATTTATTATTATAACTATTATAATAATAATAATTATTATTATTACAATGTGTAGGTGCAGGAAACTTTTCTTTCAAAAGTAGAAAAGGGATTATTTTGTCATTTCATAGTGCATGTAGAGTGCATTCTTGCAAATCCTGACACTTATAGGATGAGAATATGTTACATTATTTAAATTCATCTATTCACATACCTTTAAATGTACTAAAACAAACACAATGTGTTTGTTTCTACATGTTTATTGTATAAGAAGATGAATTTGTAAATGATCATTATGTTTGTAATAGTGCATTTAGGGCATGTTTATTTGAGGTAAATATTGTTCACATAGATGAGATGATGGATTGTGAGGTGATTAATTTGTTTAATTTAATGGATTTAAGGGAAGGGGAAAAGAAGGAATAAAATAATTAATTTATATTCTCATTCTCTCTTATACGAAGATTTGAATGTGATATTAGACACATTATAATTATGCCTTCCATTAACTTTTTTCTGTTTTTTTTTTGTTTTTTTTTTTTTTTTTTTTGAAGTAATTCCATGAAGCTTAAAGTGTTGCTACCATTTTATACTGCAGTATAGGTTAACTTTTAAAAAATGTTTAAAATTTAAAAGTTATTATGAGAAAATAAAGTTAAAAAAATAATTATTAATTTTATGTTTTTTTATCATAATATTTTATTATTAAAATATGTTATTTTAATTTATTCATTTAAATATTTTTCTACAATAATTCAAATTCATCTCATTGTAAATTTACACAACTTTTCAAATTAAAGATAATTTAATAATTTGATTTTTTTTCATTAAACTTAATTTTTAATTTTTCAAATCAATCAAATCTATAAAAATTTTTATTTCTAAATCCCCTCGTTTTTATCTCTAAATTTCTTTAAATAAACAACAAAAATTTCATCCTTTAATTAATTCAAATTTATCATTTTCTTCTTCCTCGAATCAACTGCCTCATGTAAATACGCTTTTAAAATAAAGAACATAAACTTAAACCTTGAATTAATTTTCTCCCAAATCTCCCGATTCGATCTTCATTGATCTCCTAACATATCTGTGTTAGGAAGTAATGATTTAATTCAATGAACTGGTTATGTTGAATCTGGTAAAAAGCAGGAATAACAAAAAAGTTGATATTAAAACATAGAACACAGGTCATAATCGAGAAGCTGAAAAGTCAAAACCTTGACGTATATCTGTAAGGCATTTGTGACATTGCAATCAAAGTACACTTGTCCCATTTTAAGCCAATTGCTTTAGTGAATATGTGGCATCCAGCTGTAAATTCTCCTTCAAGAATCATGTGCATTAATTACAATATACAACACCTGCCATTCACTTATTGGATATGGGTTTTCAATAAAACAAAACAAAACCAAATTAGATATAACTTTTTTTCTTATTACTTTATATCTATTAAAATATTTCCTTTATAAAATTGTTTTAGTGTCGATTGTATTTTTATTAGTATAATTTATTTTATTATTTTATTCTTTATGTTTTGTAATTATTTTTAGTTTTAATTAATTATTAACTATTAGAAAAAGTTATGTATCATCAAATTATTAAAACCATATATTTTATGATTATCTTTTACGAGCATATCTTTTAATAAATTTAATAATATTTTTTTAATAATTATGATAAGAATTATTTATATTTTATTTTTTATTATAATAAAAATAGTGGACACCTATACCTGTCATATATTTTCTCTAACTTTAATTAAAATATACTAAATATTTATAATAAATATAGGTAAACATTTTTAAAATAAAACTCTGGAATAAAAATAGAATTAAGAAATGTTATTTTATAAAATATAACATTTTCCCAACCATATATTATATTCAAATACATTGTTTGATATAACTCTCGTAAAAAAATAAAAAATAACCATACATTTTACATTTAACCTTTGAAACAATTCATGAAAAACTCAAATAATAAAATTAACGAGCAAATGCTATTAGTCATAAATTTCGGGCTTGATAAGAGTCAAGTCGATTTAAAACAACAATTCAATCAAATATGTCAAGTCAATTTAAAGCAATAATTTAATCAAATTTGCAATCTCACAATTCATTCCAAAATCTTTATTACAATGTACTCGCGATACATTATTACGATATTAAAGTGTCTAAATATAAATAAAATTAGTATTTCCTACTCAAAACATAAACATTTTACAAAAGTGTTTTTTCTTTTAATTTTATTTTGACTATAATGGTTACATCCATCATAACTAAATAATAATATATTTAAGATCTTATATTGACTAAAGATAAAATAAATTTTTAATATATATACGAGTACATATCTCACATTAGAAATTGATTTTGTAAGGTTTAGTTAAACTTAAAATTTACTTTTCAAAAACATTAAATTTGAACTTATCTTAACAAAATTTGTTATTTATTGAGTCTATTATGTCACCTACTATCGAACTATCCATTAATGTTTAATGTTTAATTTACGTTTGATATGTATATATACTTTGGTGTGAGAGGTATGTGTTGGAAATCTTACATCAATTAAAAATAAGACGAATTTACAATATATAAATTATTGCAAATATCGTCTTTCAAACGGATTGTGTAGGATTGAGTTAGTATTAAAATTTATTTATTAATATAATACAAATGAAAGTAAATTTTTTCTTACAAAAAATATTTTTTTTGTGAGATTCAATTAAATTTAAAGTTAATCTCTATCAAAATTTCTCTTAACTAAAACTAAACCCAATTATCAAATGATCTGTTGAAGGCAGGTAAAATCTACAAGAGACCAACTTTTTAATAAATTTTGATTATTTATGCACATTAAATGGTATAATAAAATTCACCAAAGTACTTATTATAAAAAACATGTGCAAAACATTTCGAGATACAAATCCTCACTGTTTTTGGCGAAAGAATATATTACTGTATGTACATGACAGCTAGAATTTCAATCGATCGACTTAAAGACGATTGTTGTCGAAACCGACTCCTTAAATTGTTCGGCCAGTATAAAGATAAGATTAGAAGGATGATTCATAAATTATCACATTAATTAAACAAAGTTAGAAAGTCATTGGATTGTAATTAAACCTCGTAAAAATTCATCAACAACATTATAAATAAAATATGTACCTGAAACATTTAATACTTTTGGACTATCTACGAACATTTATATAATTGCAAATATTCATATAAATATTTTATAGTTCTAATGCCTCTAAAATTACTGCCACATGAAAATATGATTATCGGTAATCACAGTTACAATAGAAATTAGATAGTGCGTTCATTTAAACATATATTTACGAATAATATATATATTTAATCTCATATAAGTTCACAGAAAAAAAACACAGTTTATAAATGCAAGATATGATGTTTTTAAAAATAAATATCCACGTAATAAAATCACTTTTGATTATTTACCTATAGAGTCGTTTGTCAAACATCACATACAACATCTAAAAATATCACATGGAAAACAAACATGTTTTTCCACAATGATATATATACTCTTATAACACCATTCATCAAACATCACATACTTGAAAATATCGTACGAAAATGAGCAGTGAGAATCAACAAAGAAAAAAATATAAAACAGAAATGTATCGTAAAATGAGAAATGGTAATAAGGGAGTCAAAATAATATACTTTAAATTTATATATTTAATTATTATAACTAATTAATAAAATAAAATTGAATATATAATTTATATAGTTGTAATTAAAAAATAAATCACACATAAAGAATCGTCTTTCTTCTGTCAGGTTTTGGAACTCATTAATAATTGAATTGGTATTAACATTTTTAGCTTTTTATTTTTTTCAATGTAAATAATCATATTATCGATAAGAAATTCATCTACCATTTTATTTTGCACAACGAAGTAGATGTTATTTAACTATCCTATTTTTGTCAAAGATTGATTTTTTTTCTTCTATTATTCTTTTTGTTAGGTTTTATAGAGGAGGAGATTTTACTGGAGAGATACAACACAAGACTTAAGTCTAACTACATAAAACATTGACACCACTCTCAACCTAAAACCTTAAGACAATGGGTTTATGGGTCTTTATTTTCATATAGTGTTCTACTTTCTCATTTTTAGTTAATGTGAGACTTAGACTCACACTTGGATTCCTAACACTTTTACTGATAGTTTTCTTTTTATCATTGTCAATATAATTCAAAAGCTTTCGCACATCCTGTCCGGCCTAGGGAAATCTAGCCGACCGATTATTGCTGTTATCACTAGGACAATCGGTATCCATGTCGAGTATGTCAGCTGAAAGATTAAAGGAACACTTAGATTAAAAAGATTATCTACAAATTACCATACTAAAGTTAAGACATTATTGGACTACTATTAGAATACATTATTCAACTATTAATAACCAACACGATAACAGGAATCACAATGAGAATTATCCTCACGTGTGAGCAGATAAAAATGTGATGAATCCATATATAGAGGCTGGTGCAATGAATTCAAATTTTATGTTTTTTAGTCATGGCTTTGGAATACACAAGCCTTCATAAATATGTTTAATTTTTTTAATTTATGTGATATAAGTAATGAAAAAAAAAATTCAGGTCAAAGCTTAAATCTAATAAATTTATAGAGTCCAAAAGTGCGGCTACTGAAGAGTGGTTAGATAATTACAGTGATTAAAGCACGCTGTATCGTGATTTTCTGCCCTTAAAAAAACACAGATTAGATCTCCTCTTTGCATCTAACGTCCACCTTTTGACGCATGCATGCACCAAATACATCAAATTACCTAAATAAAATAATTCACGAGAGTGTAACATAAGCCATAAATTATAGTTATTTTAGGGTTACTTAATGATTATCGGTTCGTAATCTAAAACAATTTTTTTTTTTACTACAATTGAAATCGTAGTTTATTATTAGTTACAAAATTTTCAATAATTGTAGTTTATTATTATTATTTATAGGCTACAATTATCCTAATAACTGTATATATAGATCACAGTTCTACCAATGGTTGTAGCTTATTATAAATAGACAAAAAATAGATAACCTTAAGCAGCATATGAGCTTTTGTAATCTTATCGTTGATATGCCTTTTAACATATTATATCCGGTATAAAATAAAATAAAAATACATTAATTAGGATTTGCTTATATAAAAAAATAAACTACATAAATTCTCATATATTAAATCTCAAATAGAAAACTAAAGTTTACATGTAACAACAACTTAATCTCAACTTCAAACAAACTAAATTTGTGCATATAATAAATTAATTATAGAAGAAATTATATATATATATATATATATATATATATATATATATATATATATATATATTTGACAAAACTATTATTGAAAATTACGGCGTTTATGTTTAACAAAACTATATTGAAAAATAAGCGTCGATAACTTGACACTACTTAAATTTTAACTTTACTAATTTAATCAAAAACATTGCACCAGTCTAACAAAAGTAAATTATGATTTTTGAAAATAAAAAAGTAGAATGTCACATGCGTTCATCGCAACTAAATGAGAATTAATCTTTCATGTTATCACAAGATTAATGATGTTTATGGGAATTTGAAGAAATCTTTTAATAATTATGTAGACATTAGAATACTTTAACTAACATTATATGAAAATGTAACAAGTTTACCCTATATGGAGGTTTAATTTTATGATTTGTCTTAAAAAATGACCACCTTTATCCGTAATCTACTTTGGACGAATACACAGTATGATAAAGTGGATCGATCTTATCATCAAATTCAACTACTCCACAAAAGTAATAAGATATTAATCCCTCTGCACCACCTTTATTAAAGTTATAACCATTTCATTTCAACCTTGTTCATAATAAATAAAACCTTTCGTCTCCAACTTGTGTTTCTCTAGCTTTTCTTGTTACTGCAGAAGGATACAACAACCCTAAAAGAAAACAACATTCTCCAAACACTGAAAATGAGTCACGATCAAAACCAGCCTCAAGGTAATAACATGCACATTAATTTCTCTTGAAATCAACTATTTTGAAGTTGTGCAGTGTTATTGTAATACATGTTGTGTTTGGTTGGGTTTGTGTGTAGCAAATGAGTCAAAGGGCAGTGCACCAGGTCCTTATCAAGTTCCCCCACCTCCACCTGTAATAATTATGGAGGATGAGGTTGAAGAAACCAAATTCAAGGGTGATGGCTTTTGGAGAGGATGGTAACTTCATCGTTCATATATTCTTAATTTATTTACCTGTTTGAGAATTTAACAGTGAAATTTGACTAAATTATTAGTGTTAATTTTTACACAAACCATGAATGTAGTTAAAGTCAGAGTACTCATCATGGGATCACTTTTCCCACCTGAGTTACATTTTACACATTCATCATATATTCTGGAATAAAGTAAAACAGTTTCAGTAATGGATATTTCAATAGTATTATAAGGCAATAATTAGAGGTGATGGTTAGTGTAAAACATGTTTTTAAAATCTTTCTTATGAGTCTTCGTCATGACGGAGTCAGACACCGTTGGTTGACGGAGACTGATGTTAACCACGATTCTGCTAATGCTGAGAATGGAGGACGTTGAAACAGAGTTTCTTGAGTCAGGACCTTGTGTCGTTTGTAGAATGTTTTCCTAGACTTAGGATTTTTTAATTTTTTTTAGATAAATTACATTTATAATCTTATAAAAGATAAGTAAACAAATAAAATGATATGTAAAATAATTTCAAATATAAATGAATAAATGGAGACATATAAAGAAAATTTTAAAACATGCTTTAAACAGGAAAAATCATTAACAATTACCTAAATTAAATTAGATATCACAAAGTTAATCATATGTACTCGTCTGATAAAGTATTTATTGTTGGATAATAATCTCACGATAACTATTTGTAATATAAAATATGCGAATGTTGTTTTATAAAAAAATACAAAAAAAATATAAATATATATTTTAAAATTATATAGATGAAACATGATGAGTGCAATTTCGTTATAAATTTAATTATTTCATTCGAATATATATTGCTTATATTTATTTTATTTAATTATCAACTGAGTTAAAAGTTTGTGACTAATATATGTTTATTTTATTTAATTTGTTTGCAGTTGTGCTGGAATTTGTTGCTATTGTTGTTTGGACATTTGCTTCTGAGATATCGGGAATACTATGCATATAGTGTATTATATATCTGAATAAAAGTATATGTTTATGCGTGTAATATTATAAAGTTTCAGTCTCTATGGAATCTGCATGTATAATTAAACTAAACTTTATATAATTTTTATACATTTTATTGTATTCTAAAACTTGTAATTTATAGTTTTATTAAAATAAGTGTAATTTTTTTTTAAATTTATTAAAATAAATACATTTTAAAAAATTATATGCATAAGTAAATTATAGGTTAAATAATTTCAGAGATCCTAATTTTTGTAAAGAAATCTTAACTAGGTTCTCTTTTTTTTATTTGACTCAATTTGGTTATTATTGTGAAAAAATCGTTGCAATGAGGTAATTTCCGTTAGTAGTACACTAACAATGTTAATTATGTGTTACATGTCAGCACATGATTTTTTTATTTTTAATTTTTTTAATTTTTTTTTTAATTTTTTAAAAATAATAATGGCCACAAATCTTACATATCACGTGAAAGAAAAAGTGTGATGTGGTAGCGGCAGTCCTCAATATGGTATTTGTATTTGTTATTTTATTTCAATTTAGTTTCAATTTTTTTAAAACTAAATCAATTTCATCCCTATACTAAATTTAATTTTTATATAAATTTTACCATAACATTTTTATTATAATTAATATTATAATTGATATTTTTAACTAAATTAAATTTATTTAAATGTATATTTTACATTAAATTTTATTTAAATGTCACAATAATATAATTGAAATTTGGTTAGGATGAAGTCGTGCTCCACAATAGTTGTACGGTTAAATAAAAGTTGTGTTTTAAATACAGATTTCCTTTTTCTTCTACTTATACGTTCTAAATGAATGGTGAGTGAAACATACAAATTCTCCTTTTTTTATATTGTTTTACAATTAGTCTTTTTTATTTCAGATAAAAAAAACACCCACTATAAAATAAAAAAAATAATTGATCAAATTATTAAATATATTTTAAAATAAAAATTATGTTTATATAAAAATTTAAAAAACATAAAGAAGAAATTATACTATATATGTATGAATTCTATAAAACCAGAAATAAAAAATGAATTTGTCTTGTTAAATCATGATTTCCATAAAAGTCAAAGAAAATTAAAAAAATTATGTTTTTAAAGTACGACTTCTTTTTTATTGATCTAAAATCTTGTTTAGAAAACATAACTTCTTTTCAAAAAAATGACTTATTTAGCTGTGTAAATTTTTAAAAATTTACCCAATTTTGATGATTTTTTGTTTTTTTTTTTTAAAAACACCTATTTAACAGAATAACATGTAACTTATTGTAAACATTAATCAATTGCACGGATTCTAAAATAAATATGACTTTGGCAATATAAAAATCGGAAATATATAGGATTATTGATGCTTGGACAATTCACATTTTATACAAATAGAACAATTTTATCTTAAATTACAAAAGTGGGTAAGTTTTATTAAAAATATTTTGTAACATAAACAAAAAGTTGCATTTTTAAATAACAACTTCGCTTTTTTTTTTTTAATTTAATTTACATCTGTAGTTTTTCACCTCACCACTTTGTGTTTTAATTTAATTATATTTGATAACTTTTTAGGAATTATAAGTTTGCTTCATAATGCAAAATCAGTTACATTTTGGGCGGTCCTGCTTTATATGACTGCTAGTTTTTGGTCTTGATAACTAGTCTGTATAAATTAAAATAAATATATTATTTATAATTTTTTGAATCATAGGTTTAAGTAGTTTTTAAAAATAGAGTCTTAATTCAAATAAAATAATTATAAAAAATTAAAAACTAATATTTTCCTGTTTACTGTGTGGAGAAAAACACATTATGAACAAAATTAAAATATATCAAGAAATAAAATTTGGATTTAGACTTATAAATAAATTATACTAATAAATTATTGAATTTAAATGTTTAGTTATATTTAATACAAAATAAATTTTATATTATTTAATTTTAAATGTGTTTTTAATTCAAAACTACATTTTTAATTATATAATTTTAAATATATTTTGAATTATATAATTCTAAAAATATATTTTTCAAATACATTTTAACTTTTGTAATTTAAAATGTATTTTTGGATATAGAATTATATTTTTAATCACATAAATATATTAAAAAAAAGAGTTACAATGTATTTTTTTACTTTTTTATATCTTTTTAATGAAAAATAATTTAAAGTTTATGAGTGGTATAGGAGTGCATGAAATAAAAAGAAAGAAAAAAAGAAGAAGGAGGTGAACAAAGGAACAACTTGATCGATTTAAATGTTCAGTCCATTTAATACTTTTTTTACAATAAACTGTAGTGTGACCTTCTTGTTTTGTTTCAGACTCTCATCATTACTTTAACGGTAAAAAAGAAAGTGAAAAGAGTTATGAATAAATAGATGAAATTTAAGTAAATAGGATTTATATATTAACAGTTAATATTTATAAGTAGAAAAATACAACTTAAGATTTTAATTTATTTTTATTAAATATTATTTACTATCAAATCATAAATTATCTAAATACTTGATAATTTTTCTACATAATTATTCTAATGAAAATATTCTTTTTATACTGGTGTCAATCCCTTATGTGATTAGACTTATGCTCATTAGTATTAAATTTCTCTAATAATTTTCTTTTGAAAGATCCTAACAGAATTTTTATGAAAATGTCCAAAATAAGGTTTATGATCGGTTGTGGAAGATTATTTGTTATTCATTATATAGTTGATGGTCTAGGAATGGACGATAACTATTACATCTGTAAAGATTATCTCATGATTTTAGAGGTACATCTTACTAGAAATTGAATGTATTATTGTGCCAATTAGAAATGCATAAACAATTTCTAAAAAAAATGTCTATTTTCTTTTCTGAGACAAGCCATCTTCTGTGGAATATAGGTACAAGTACTTTCATGACAAATACAAAATCATTTTTAGTTTCCAAAATATGTTTATATATATATATATATATATATATATATATTTTGCATTTTATTATATTGTAAAAGTCATGAAACATCGCACATATAATTATCTTATATTGTTTTATATACTGTTTAATTCACGAGTAATTCATAGAGGGAGGTGTTGGTTAGGTTTCTAATTATGTGTCTACAGAAAAAGACTTAAATCAAATCCATTGTATCTCACTTAAGTCGAGCGGAGAGATCTTTTTGAGATAAAAAAAATGTTATTTTTTGTAACATTTGGGAGAAAGAAAGTACAAAAATTTGTTCGTATAACCAAGCAACATATAATTATTGTTCCCGCAACTAAACTAGATAATCAATTGGGAGGGTAGAAATTAAATTTTGATATCTATATCCAAGTCAGATATTAGTAAGGATTGAGTCTATTCTTCCCCTTGAGATGAACCTTCGTATATATAAGAAAACAAAGGGAGTTTGCATCTCAGATTCCCACTTTCCCCTTGAAATTTGAGGGTGGGTAAATTATTATTACATCTGGTTTTTGGGCAGAAAATTAATATTACAAGGAAACGTTTTATATGGTCTTTTCGAAGGTATAGAGTTTGTGATTAGGCTTGAAGTCAGCCTACATCCTTTCTCGAAGTCAGTCCAACACCATTTCCTTGTTTGACTTCTTATTTGTTGAAGTCGACTCATAACCTTCCTCAAGGTCCAACACCCTTTTTTTGGTTGAACTCTGACTTAGTCGGAGACTATTCAAGCTTAGGCCTATAACCTTCCTCAAGGTCGGCCCAACACCCTTTCTTTGCTTGGACTCTAGTTTTGTCGATGTTTCTTTAGGTTTGGACCTATAACCTTCCTCAAGGCCGGTCTTCTATCCACTTTAGGACCGACCCAAATCTTGGAAAGTCACCTTGGTTTATGATAGATCTTAATGAAACTCATCGTTTTATGACAAATCTTTATCGAGTCGAAATCAAAATGATCATATATTGATGTCAGTTATTCCCTAGACAGTACAATTATATAAATTATTATTACTATTTCTTTCATTACTAAGTTAGGTTGAAAATTGGATAGAAGTTTTGTGACATTGTTATTCACTTTAACCGTTAGAATTATGAAGTAAAAGTTTTGGTCGAAAAAATAAGTTTGTACAGTTGCTTTATTTTAATACTTTTTCTTTATTATTCAAATTTGAAATCTTTATTACTTTGATATAATGTCTGGTTATAAATACTTGTTCGTGTATTTAATCTAATTTTCTTGTATCTATATTTAATTTTAGTAAAGTAAAGCTTGATCGAGTAGTTTGTGTTTGTAATTTTTATTTTTTGTGAGAATCTTCTCACGTTAAAATATTGATGTCTTTAATAGTTATTGTTTCTATTTTTTTTTATTGTTGTTTTTCCTCCTTTTAGAAAGATTAGTATTTTGGTTGACATTTTTTTTTCTATTTGAGGGGCATAATGTCTCTTTGTTTTAGGCTATATTTTTTTATTTGAGTGAAGTCAAATATTGAGATGAAATTGCATGTGAATATTCCAAGATAGAATAGTGTTACAATAAAATTTGAGTGTTATTATCGAAACAAAACATGAAACATTAAAGCATTTAGGTCAGAAAATAGTTTTTCCTGACCTTGAGAGTTAACCTTTAATTTATAGACGAAGTAGTTACAAAAATAATAACTAACTACCAAAATAGCTCTTTTATACAAAATATCTTAATAAAATATCAACTAGTAACAAGACAAACTTAGGTCCAATTCCTTGGTGCACAAACTTTAGGTCAGTTTTGGGACCTCTTATCCATCTTCATGAATCAGGTCTGGTCCTGAACGACCAGGACGGTACACCTTTTGTCGTAACAATTGGCACAACCGTGGGGTCGGTATCGAGGTTCTACATGCAAACCGTCGGTCCCTTAAGTCCTCCAATGGGGATGACCTGCTCATTTCCCTTAGACCTCGACTAGGGGCTTATGTTTCTACCGCATCCAATAATCCCACATCACTTAGAAGTTGAAGCCTAAGACGATTTAATTACCTCTTCCTTTTTCCACCCACTGAGACGTCTTTTAAAGACAAAACTATGATAGAGTCTCACTCCAAAGCGGACAATACTTCGGATGCATGGTGATATACCCTAAACAATGTCACTCGAGTGACATGGGATCAGAACAAATAGAAAAGAAAAGAGGACGATAAATTTTCACACATGTAGTGAAAGAAGGATTGAAAGAGAAAGTGCGCGACGAAATGCTGAGTTAAAGGCTGAACACGAGCATAAAGAAAAGAAAAGGCAGGAAGACAGGGATCTTCCTAAAGAACTTGGTCATCCAACAAATGAGTAGAACCTTTTTGAAAGGATATTTTGGCTCTAGCCATTGGGAAGGTTAGGTGAATAACATGAGAATTCGCCGATAAAAGGAGAGAATTTTTCTCTTTTTAAAGGACTCGTGTTATAAATGATAGGACTTTCACAGATAGAGATATTCTCTTTGACAGTAAAAAAAAAACACTAATAGATTGTACGGAGAATTTTAAGTTATAGTTCTGAGATAAAATTCTAAATTTCCTTACTAAAACAATAACATATAGCCCAACTCATAAGAAATTAATATTGTTTTGGATTCAAAATCTTAAAAACAATATATTTATAAATTTTTTTCTTACATGTTTAACTTTGACATTTTATTTAACTGAACTTAGACTTGAACTTAAATTATTTCATACCTTTAAAAAAATTCACACAATTAAGGATTTCAACATGAGATAATCTAATTTTAGGAGACAAGGATACATCAGCAAGATATACGGAGGACAATCAAGTATAGATATCAAGGTTACAATAAACCAAATTATGTGTAGACATTAGGAATGATAGATTAGTTTTAAACGGAATTTGTATTATAAATTAGTTTTTGATGTGACTTTCATTAATATAAACATTTGTTTTCATCTATATAATGCACACAGACTAAATTAAGAGAGTAGTTTTTATAAATTTGAAGAAATTTAAAACTTATTTTTATAATTTTGCTGATTAGAATAAGCTGTAATAAAATTTGCTTATTAATTATAACCAAACATTATCATTATTAAAAAAAACATATAATTTCAATTCGCCAAGAGTCACAGCTCCATCATGAATTGGAATGATCCACGGCACGGCAATAAAAGGTGTATGATCCTTTTATATATAAACTTACAATACTTACCTTAAATATGTATAGAAAGGGAAAAAAAGGTATGAACATTTTGAAGACAGAAAAAACAAGAAATATTTCACTGTAAAAAAATATCATAAAATTTTATTTTCAAAATTAAGATTATATTAAAAAAAATATAATATTATACATTTTAATTGTAACAATAAATCTGTAACACAAATAAATTTAATTATTGCCAACGAATTAAGGATTGTTTAAGGATCAGAGAGATTTGCTAGCAACAATATATAGTTTTGTACAATTTCATAGAAAAACATTTAACACTTTAAAAAAAAAATTAAGAATATTTTCAAAATTCACGATATCCAATATTATGTTCATTTTTAGCCAATTTCTTTTCCATGTTCATTGAGTTCATTAAAGGCGTCTCAATCGACTCTCGGTTAAGACAACTTTATATTACAGAATAAAACAGATGATTAAAAAATAATTCAATCTCATAAAAGATAAAAAATATCTTTCACTTATATATTATATTTTATTATTATTTTTAATGCACACGACACTTGCATCTTCTTTATTTAGAGCTCTTTCATGTAAACTCAAACAAAAGCAAACAAAATAAAAGAAAGACATTAATTCATAAAATCAGTATAAGTAGCTACATAACTATCTTTCTTTAACAAACATATATTAGATACACTTTTTTTCTTATAACACCTGTAAATTTTTCTCTTTACGAAGTCGTTTGGTATAGAAACAAAATTTTCTGACACTCAACAACTATAATTCATAAGAATAAATAAATTTTGTTTGGTTAGCAAAAAATTTCTTAAAAATATTTATATAATTTCCTTTTAGAAATCAATGCAGTATTTTCATTTTGTTACCACATTAGAAACTAAACTAAACATGAAAAACTTACTTTCCCAGGTTGGAGAATTAAAAAAGAAAAAAAAAAAAAACTATCTACCAAAGGTCTTCTAATAAATGTGATGTAATATTGAAAAAAAAGTTTAATAGCTTCTTTTAGTTCTCTTATTATGATTTTTTTTAATTTGATTTCATAATTTGTAACGATTTGGATTTTTTTTTCTTAAAACAAGTTAATATAACTTTTTCTGTTAAATTAACGGTAAGGATTGTTCAACAATAGCACAAACCATAAAAAATAAATAATAAATTATGAGTTTCAAATTGATTTATATACTAAAATGACACATAACAGAATAAATATCTCATATCATTGTAATAATCATTACCATAAATTAGGTGAAAAGGATCACTCAGTTAGAAAAACAAAACCAAATCAAGAACATGAGAAAATAAAAAAAAATTATTTATAACAACAACAGAGATTGAAATGGTGTGAAACCATGAGAAAGAATGAAGAAGAAGAAGAAGGTGTGAGAGATGCAAATGTTTGAGAGAAAAGTGAGGGAATGAGAACAGATACGAAGAACTCACTGGTTGTGAGTGGAAGAAGGGAGAGGCTTGGCCAAATGCGTGGGGTGGTGTTCTCCAGCAACGATTACCAAAATGTTGGGTCCTTCTTCAATTTCTGTTACTGCTGCGGTTACTCCTCTTCTCACGTTCATCTCACCCTCTCTACCAGATCTTCGACACCGCGAACACACCACCACCACCAACGCCAAACCAATCACTCCAAAAATCGGTGCAAGACCACCGTACAGAAACGAAGCTGAAGAGTTCCAGCTCCACTCGAACTTCCCCGTCTCATTGTTACCCATCGTGTCGTTCATTTTATCTCTCAATCCTCAAACATTTTCCGCACACAAATACAGATTCAACTCCACCTATATATTCTATATATATATCTACTCCACCAGACTCTGTTTTTTCTACACAACTCAACCAACCTTCTATGTTCTATCTTTAACTTTTTTTTTGTTATTGCTCTGGAAATAATTATATAGGTGGTTATGGAGACCGATTATTTAATTTCAATCTAGGGTTCGAACTTGGAACTTGGAACGTTATTTTTGCGTTCTTGAAAGACTGTGTATGGATTATTATTTTTTAAATGTATGGAATAGAATCTTCGTATAGTTTATTTATAATTTTGGTTCGACTTTAAGGGGAAAATAAAGGTTAAGAAAATAAAATAAATCCGTTTATGATTATATATTGGTACTTTTCTTCTTTGTATTTATAATTTGGATGATGATGGCGACCACGTGGGTTTTGCCTTATCATAAACCCAAGAGACGTTGATTTGAACATTGGATTGGTTACAGATAAACCTGGTTTTTGTGATAAGGATAAATTTAAGCATTTATTTCAATTTCTCAACGTTGTCCGTTCAAAATATATGGATTGCGAAATTCCAAAACGAAAACTGTTTGTGTATATTTATCACTCAATTTTATGTTACCTAGATTTAATCATATTGAGACATTTAGTAAAGAAAATATATCATAAAATACGTAAGAAAATCTTGAGTGATAAATATCACAAAATAATGATAGTTAAACGGTGTAAAATGAATAAATAAGTAAAATATATCATATATTTAACATCTGATGAGTAAAATTATTTTACAGTGAAAGTGGAAAGTTGTTTTACTAAAATTCTTTGATGAAAGGATTCCACACACACACCTTAGAGTTGTTAGAAAACTGAAGCTAGAAAATAAGAGTTACATGATCTAGAATATTACGACTCTATCAATGAATCGTGGGTCTCAACTCAATAATAAACATATAATGATGAATAAAATTAGTAAATATAAAAAGAATTGCTTTTATACTGGGATTCGTATTTAGCCAAACGAGGAATGACTGCAATCACATCCTCAGGTAGTAAGCATCATCTAAACTCCTAAGTTTCCATAAAATACTAAATTTAAACACTTTTTTGCTAAACTCTGAGAAGGGATACGATGTCCATTTGAAAATTCTAAAAGTACGAACCTAGTTAAGATAATGGTCATTTTTACTTGTCACTCACAATGAATGTCTTTAAAGAAATGAATGATTGGAAATAAGTAAAACTCCTAATATATATATATATATATATATATATATATATATATATATATATATATATATATATATATACATATTTTTTTTTTTATTTCTTGAAATTGTTTGATTTTTCATTAAATTTATTCGCATTTATGATATATTTCTCATCTCATCATAATCTTCATATATAATTATGTTCAATTGATGTATACCAATTAAATGTTTTTTTGTGTTTCACATTTGAATATTTCTATTATTTTTAAATATTTTTCTTTATGTATATTTTTCTTTTACATGAGAACGTTTAATACTCTCAATTTAACTATTCAACAACATAAACATTTCATTTATTAGATAATATAAAAAAATTATCTTCTTTACTCTGTTATTATTCATTTTTAGTTCATTTGAGGAACTCTTTTGTTTCGTTAAAGTAATTTTCATTATTTCTAAACCATTGACTATGTTGATTTGGAAAGTTTTCTTAAATCTTTCAAGTATTTTTCATCTTATCATATCCTTAATTATATATTTGTTTTCATTTTTGCGATTTCATTCAATAGTTTCTCAAATTGTTTCTAAGACACACATTTGATAATATTTTAATATTTTTATTTGTTGTTTATTTTTATCATATAGAATATTATTTTGATAGATTTTATATATTTTTTTGTTTTATAACTCATTATCATACTGTAATTTTGTCACTATAATTGTATAAATAAATTTGATATACTATAATATAAAAATTTAATGTAAATGTCATAATTTTTTTATCACCATCCAACATATATTGAAGTTTAAAAGATATAGTGTATATGTTATAATTTTATTATTATTAGATTAATCTTTGTTCTTTGTGTATAATTGTATAAATAAATTTTATATACTATAATATTAAAATGTAATGTAATTATCATAATTTTTTTATCACCATCCAACATATATTGAAGTTCAAAAGATACAATGTATATGTTAAAATTTTATTCTTATTATTAGATTAATCTTTGTTCTTTACGTGATTTTGATCAAGCGATGTATATAACTTTGATTAATGTATGAAAAAAAACTCATTTAAAAAATTGTAGTAAACAAACATTTAAAATATATTTTAATTTAAATATTTGTTTTCCTTTTATATTTTTTATAAATATTTTTAAATTTTATCAATTAGGTTTCATTAATGTTTGCAAATTTAATAAATGTTTTGGCTCTCATGAAATTTTATTTGGTATTCTAATTTGAAATGTATACAGTTATAATTTATTTATAAATATTTGATATTGAAGAAACGATCATTCCTCTTATTATTGAATATTTGATAATATTATCTTTCCTTTACCGTAATTTTTTATTATTTTACTAAAAATAATTAATTAATATTAAAACGTTTAAAAAACGGGTATGTACAAGTATATATACTCATTACTCAATGAGGATAAGAATGAGACAAAAATTTAATACCAATTAAATTTAAGTATAGAAATGATAATGAACTTTTTCTATAAAAATGAGTATGGAAAACTTCACAATTTTGTTAGAAAAAATATACCTAAAGAGTTTGTTGTGTCAAAAATAATGTAGAAGAATGGTCTGCGGTTTTAAAAGATCTATGTGAGATATTTTGTACATTAATGGATTGATAATACATACTCAATATATTTTGTTCTTTTTAAACAATTTAATCTTTTTATCAAATATATTTCATTGGCTCTAAATATGATTATAGTTTTATTTTATTTTATTTACTAATATGATATTTTACTAATCTTATCTATTTTAGATATGCTAATATACTAGTGGGGTGGAATTCAATATTTTGATATTTTATTATGTTTACAGGTATATATAATTGTTTTCACCGATTATATTTTATTAAATTTGAATATATTTTACTTATGTTATATTTGGATTCGCATGAATACTTTTCATGTAGATGAGAAGTGAGTTGAAGACGTGTTTGGTTTTATTTATTTGTGCTGATTTGAGATGACAGATTTGTACATAAGTTAAAGATTTTAACATTTTCTAAAATGAAGAGAAATACAAAAAAAAAAAAAAACTAATCATATTTTC
>Ga0214542_1000167_pt1 | contig 99832 bp, 55 predicted proteins | sample CNSS1metaG_FD_160096 | JGI IMG/M metagenome (GOLD analysis project Ga0214542, IMG submission 160096) | Root nodule microbial communities from cowpea collected in UCLA plant growth center, Los Angeles, California, USA - CNSS1 | ecosystem: Host-associated > Plants > Roots > Nodule | place: USA... | reverse complement strand
TATATATAAGGTAAAGTTTAGCGGGTACGGGTACGGATACTATGATACCCGTACCCGTCCCGTTAACATGCGGGTATCAAAAATACCCATACCCGCGGGTAGCGGGTATCCATTTTTAATATCCATTTCCTACCCGTTGCGGGTTTTATCCGCAAATATCCGCGGGTACGGATTTTTTCGACATCCCTAATTATGGACAGGACCATCTTAAGACTATGGAGTAGGTTTAGAACTACACTACAATTTTTGTATTTTTGTGTAATTTTTATTTTGGGTCTTATAATTAAAGTGACGTATATTTCTCTACTCATTAAGTTTCTTATCTGTGATCCCTTCAACGTTTTCTATTTTATCAGTTCTTCTACTAGAAATTGTCAAAACGATTCTATACATTGTTATTTTCCCATCGTCTTCCATTGGGTATTCCCTATTGAATTCAAGAACTAAAATGAACATTATCTTTCTTTTAATTGTCATTATTATAATAAATTCTTAAATGTAATACATGATTTCCTAGTATCGGAATTCAAATATTAAACGAGTTGTAATTATCTACAAAAGTTTATAATGTCATAATTTAATAAAAAATTGTTTTCCTTAATGATAAATTACAAAATATAACAATATAAAAAGAAAATTAATTAACATTTTCTTTCCTTCATCAGTTAACATAACAAAAAAAAAAATACATTTGACAATTATAGCAATATACTAAAACGTTAATATATTGAAAAAACAAAATATTCTAAATTTTTTAATATAGTAACACATTTTACTAAATTTATTATATTTTTCTAATATTTTTTTCCATTTCTTAATTTGAATGAAGATAGTGCACCACTTTAATTGAATGGATCTACGTGGTATTATAAAATATGTTGCTTATTAATTCCCTCTTTGAAAACCTATCTCCCATATCAACATACTTGTGTTATCCCATATCAATTGATCATCGCTCACACCATCTCTGTTAAGAACAAATTCAAATTTGGAAATGAATTACATACATAATAAGAAGCTAATATGCATGAATTTCCCATTAAGTTCAACCAAACCCAACATGTAGAATATAATAATTTTTGTTGACGCAAGTCCAATGTTCATTAGTACCTCCAACAATCATTTTCTACAAAATATTATAAGTGGTTACATTATTTTTCTGGTTGAACAAATTATTGTTGTTATATATGGTTAGCTATGCTAGGTTACTAGATATCTTAGATATCTTATTTTTATCTTGTATCTTCACTTTTTTTTATTCTTTATTTTCTATATTTGGTTTAACACGTGTTTCTTTTATTATAAATACAGTACTCTATGTGTATTTTCTACACAAGGAAGATTAATCTCAAACCTATTTTCACTATATTCAATTTGGTATCTAGAGCCTCAGGTTCTTTTGGAAAAAGTTATGTCGCCTCTGTCACTACACCTGCCGTTGCCGCTGTTGGAGTTGCCATCGCTATCACCATTGCTAGAGCATCAGTTTTGACCGCCAAAGCAAGCACAATGACGCCAATATCGCCCCCATATGAGCTTAGACGTGCTCCCACACACTGGTCAAAGTTCCCAACCGCTGTCTCTTTCACCCGTGTGTGGTAGCACGTGTGTCGTTCTTTATTGCACTAATCATCTTCATCGGAGTTGTCTCAACTTCCTCTTTCAGAACCTATGCTTGGTGCCTTCATTGGAGCACCTTCGATTTTAGGGTTTCTCTCTCTTCTCCATGGCGTCTTCTTCTACATTTTCTACATTTGAAATCTATTTTGCCTCCAATGTGTCTAATCCGTCACTTTTTACTACCCACGTCAATGTGCACTTGCCCATTGATAAGTTAGATGGCAAGAATTATGCAACTTGGGCATCTAATGTTAAGCTTTGGCTTGAGAGTCAGGGGTATCTTGATCATCTTACTCTTAAAGTGATTGATATTGCTCTTCATGATTTTTCCTGTTGGAAGAGAGTTGATGCTCACTTATGCATGATTCTCAAGAGTACCATCCAATCTTCTTTAAAACAAATGTTTCGTACCTATGACACATATTATGAAGTCTGGGAACATACCAAATTATTATACACCAATGATATTTCAATAAAGAGAAGTATTTCATCACCTTTATTAATGTTTTTTCGCGTTATGGACATATCTATCTATTGCATGAGAAATCTCAATCAATGAATGCCTTGGAAGTTTATATAAATAAAGTAGAAAAGCAATTAGACAAAAAGGTGAAAATCATAAGGTCAAATAGAGGTGGTGAGTATTATGGAAGATATGATGAAAGTGGACAACACCTTGGTCCGTTCGCTAAGTTCCTTAAGAAACATGGTATTTGTGCTCAATACACAATGACAGGCACACCACAACAAAATAGTGTATCAGAAAGGCGTAATAGAACCTTAATGGATATGGTTAGGAGTATGTTAAGTAATTCATGTTTACTTGTATCGCTTTGGATGTATGCTTTAAAGATTGTCATGTATTTGTTCAATAAGGTTCCTAGTAAAGTTGTTCAAAAGGACTCCTTTTGAGTTCTGGACAAGTAGGAAACCCAGTTTGAGACACTTGCAAGTTTGAGATTGTTAAGCAAAAGTAAGAAGATACAATCTGCAAGAAAAGAAACTGGATGAAAGAAAAATCAGTGGATATTTCATTGGTTATCCAGAAAGAATCAAAAGGGTATATGTTTTGTCGTCCTACTCATAGTACAAGAATCGTTGAAACTAGAAATGCTCGGTTCATTGAGAATGGTGAAACCAGTGGGAGTGAAGCTTCACAAAGTGTGGAGATTAAGGAAGTTAGAGTACAAGTTCTTGTAACTAGTATTTTTTCTTCAAGACTTATTTTCCCTATGTTGTAGAAACTTACAACAATTAAAAACAACAACAAATTAATGATCTTGACGTTAACAATGAGCCGGTAGTAGAACAACCATAAGAAGTAGTATTAAGAAGATCTCACAGAGATAGAAAATCTGCTACTTCGAATAACTATGTGTTTTATCTACAAGAGTCAGAAAATGACTTAAGTATTGATAATGATCCAGTTTCATTTTCAAAAGCCATTAATGGTGATAATTCTGATAAGTGGTTAGATGCCATGAAAGATGAGCTTAAATCAGTGGCACAGAATGACGTATGGGACCTTGTGAAATTTCCTGAAGGATGCAAGAGAGTTGGGTGTAAATGGGTCTTTAAGACTAAACGTGAATCTCAAGGTAATATTGAATGTTACAAGGCCCAACTTGTTGCCAAAGGTTTTACTCAGAAAGATGGTATTGATTATAAGGAAACATTTTCACCTGTTTCTAGGAAAGATTCTTTTAGAATTATCATGACAATAGTAGCTCATTATGATCTTGAGTTGCATCAAATGGATGTTAAAATTGCCTTTCTGAATAAGGATTTAGAAGAGGATGTTTATATGGGCCAACCTGTGGGGTTCACTAGAGAAGGAAAGGAACACATGGTGTGTAAACTTAAGAGATCAATATACGGACTTAAGCAAGCTTCTTGACAATGGTATCTTAAGTTCAATGATACTATTGTGTCCTTTGGATTTAAGGAAAACACTATTGATCGGTGTATATATCTGAAGGTCAATGGGAGCAAGTTTATATTTTTGATTTTGTATGTTGATGATATATTGCTTACGACTGATGATCTTGGTCTATTAAGTGAGACTAAGAGGTTTCTCTCTAATAACTTTGAAATGAAAGATATAGGTGAGGCATACTATGTGATAGGAATAGAAATATTTCCTGATAGATCACAAGGATTGTTAGGTTTGTCTCAAAACACATACATTAATAAAGTTTTAGAGAGATTCATAATAGATAAATGTTCAGCATCTCTCATTCCAATACAGAAAGGAGACAAGTTTAGTCTCATGCAATGTCCAAAGAATGATTTGGAATGGAAACAAATGGAAGATATCCCTTATGCATCTGTTGTTGGGAGTTTGATATATGCTCAAATAAGTACGAGGCCATATATTAGTCTTGCAGTTGGTATGCTTGGTAGACACCAGAGTAATCTGGGATTGGAGCATTGGAAAGATGCAAAGAAAGTTTTAAGATACCTACAAGGAACAAAGAATCACATGCTTACTTATAGAAAATATGATCATCTTGAGGTAATAGGTTATACAGATTCAAACTTTGTCGATGCTTTGAGGTCATTGTTCAGGCTAATTGGATGCGGAACTTTATTTCAGGACTTGGAGTAGTCAACAATATTGCCAAGCCGCTGAAAATTTATTGTTATAATTCCGCAACAGTCTTATCTTCTAAGAACGACAGGTATTCCAAACGTGCTAAGCTTATGAAATTGAAATACTTTGTCGTTGAAGAAGAAGTTCAGAAACATAGAGTGTCAATAGAACATATTAGCACAAATCTTATGATTGTTGACCCTTTGACAAAAGGGTTACCACCCAATTGTACGTTGGCCACGTAAAGAGTATGGACATTATGTCTACTAGTGAATGTCAAATGTTGAATGTTAAAGTTATTAATGTTTATGTGACACTTTGAGCTCTTTAATGTATAAGTTTCTGAAGGTTTTCTTCTTTATGTTTATGCATGCAAATTATGATGGAGAAAACATATTATGTTATGTTATTATTGAAAAAAAAATGACATTATGTTTGAACTCATTAAGGATTTCTCATGCTAAAGTCATATTAAGGAGAAATGGATGATACAGTAGTACATGGAAGGAATCATGTCGAGTGAATGATGTGTAACCACCATGACTCTTATTATTTTTTGTATCTTTGATTGTGAATAATTATTGAACCAATTCATGTAAGGTCCTTTAATGCACATTATATTTATGTATTAAATCACATAATGTTATGACATCATATGAGTCAAGTGAGAGAATGTTAGAATTAATTGACGAATTAATTCTATTATGTGACTCATTTGAAATATTATGATGGGCCCAATTGTGATTTAATAAAATATAAGGACCTATTGGTTATTATGGGAAGTCGTAATAAAATAAAATAAAGCTTAGCCCAACTTGATGGACGTTGGCTTATAAAAGGATATTAGGGTTCTGTCTCTGGTCATAAGGTTCTTTCATAATAAGCCATCAAGAAAGAGAGTGTGAGAAGAGTAACGAAGACAAAGAGATAGATTGGGAAAATGATAGTTTGAAAAACAGAGATTGAAGAACGCAATATTATTTTATCTCTCATGGATCAAGGTTAGTATCCTATTATGATTTATGAGCATGGATGTGTGATTATAACATGTGAGAATCATGAATCTTAAGATCCTATAGTAGTTTTCTATAATGAAGTATTATTGCATGGAAACTACAAAATATTTTACATATTAATCATTTAATCCTTTAAGAAATCGAATGATTGATCTTGCTGCTTATACTTTTGAGCAAATGCTATCGCACGACAAGAACATGGAATAGAACATTTACAAGCAAGGAGAGGGAGAAAATTATCAATTTCTTCCCAAATAATGCGTAAGGTGGTATAAAACTGGGTGACTAAAGATTTACCTTGGGTTAATTTATGAATTTCTTCTTGTAACTCAACAACCAAAAAAAAAATCACCTTGATGGAAATAGTGAGATCTTACCAGATAGCAGAAGCAGAGTCGATCGAAATGATGTATTGAAGGATTGATTCATGCACTAATCATTTAAGCCAAAAAAAGAACCATTGTGTTACACTTATCCCAAGGCTCATGAAGATAACAACCCAATTGCGGTTCAATCAAGCTACCAGCAACAACTTTTAACTTGTTCTTGGATTTTAGGGCAAGCTTCATAACATGTATTGGATATTTTGGAGGAAATTGAGTTGATGAACTCAAAATCTGTTGACACACTCATGGATCTCAATGCCAAACTCCTACCTAGTATGAGAAGTATACAAGATTAGTTGGAAATTAAACAATTTTACTAGAACTCGTTCTAATATTTCCTTCATATTAAGTATGGTAAGTTAATTTCTCAATTTCCCATTTGCAGATCATTGGAATGCAATCATTCGCATATTAAAATACATTAAAAGATCTTTAGGAAAATGTTTGCTCTATGGTCACAATAACTATACTAAAGTTGTCTAAAGTTGTCTATTATTCAAATGCTAGTTGAGCAATATCTCCTTTTAAATCCACTTGCAGATATTGTGCCTTTATTGATGATAAATTGATATCTTGGAAGAGCAAGAAACAAAAATGTTGTGACTAGATCTTAGAGCTTGGCCTCAACCACTTGTGAATTTGTGTGGCTTAAACAATTAGTTAAAGAATTGTAATTTGGAGATGTCACTCAAATACGTTTATCTGTAACAATCAAGTTGTTTTCATCTTAGGTCTAGTAATTTCTTTCATAAAAGGACTAAACATATTGAAATTGATTGTTATTTTATTTAAGAAAAAAAATTATATTTGGAAACATCAAGATCAAATTTGTTAACTAAAAAGAGATAAATTAAAAGACATTTTCACTAACATTTTACGAGAACCTAAAATTGATTATATTTGTAATAAACTACGTACATATGATTTATATGCACCAACTTTAAGAATTATTAAGATATAATTAAATATTGTTAGTTACATTATCATTTGTATTTGAACTTAGCCTATATTTTTTTTCTGTATGATTCTTCGTTATAAATACATGTGTATATTAAAAAAAAAATTAAACCAATGCTGAGTATTTAACTATTTCCACAATTGCCATTAAGAGTAAACCCAAACATTCAAATAACAAAATAAAAAGCTTGGATTATTCATAATATGAGCGATTATTGTGAACTTAGTGTAGGAACAAAGAAGACTTTTGTAAGTTAGCTCATGACTAAATGAGAATGATTTACACATAAACCTTTTTACTATTTAAAAATGCCATAATTTGTGAATGAAAGAAGGACTATTTATCCTTGTGACAAAGTTTTCCTCCATTTAATAATCTAAATGTAAATGAGAAACAACAATTAAAATGGAAACAGAAGTTCCCTACACTAAGACTTTGAGGGGTTCTTTTGTAGCTCCAATAACTTTGTGACGTCTAATATTCTATCAATAATTAACTTGTACCTAAACTCTTTTTAATATTCTCTTAATTTGTAAATTAACAGGCAAAAAAGCTTAAATTATTTCCAAAATAATTATATACATCTCAATATGCCCAGGCTAAAAAATTAAACAAACCATCTCAAGCAAAAATTTGGTAACAAACCTACGGGTAACAGACTTGTACTTTCAACATAAAAAAAAAACTCATTAGTTTGGCTCTATAAGAAAAATGTAGCTCAATATGCTTGAACGTGAAATTGTGCAGTCCCCTACGAAATAAAAATATACATATCGTCTATACGTGAAATTGTGCAGTATAACAGTATAACTCCAATATATTCACATTTCTCGCGTACAAAAGTATACAAATTATCTCCGATCATCAAATATTGCATCTTTTCTTCAAACTTTCGTGTGACTTTTATATCATCACCATATATACCATGATCATGCTCCCACTTTGTCAAACGTCACATACCAACAAATAATCAACAACCCTCACTTTTGTCAAACCTAACTCCTCTCTTTCACATCACATAGTATATTTCTCACGAGTAAGCGTAAAATATAATTTATTATCTTAATGAAAAAACTTTTCTAAATATTATTACAAATAAAATTGCATAAATAATAAAATGATTATCGTTAAACTTTTCGTCAATTTATCCTAAACATTAAGAAATAAAAAGGTTTAAATACCTTTTTGGTCTTCATTTTCGTAGTGTTTGTTGCGGATGGTCCTCATTTTGACAAAATGTTTAAAATGGTCCTCATTTTTACCGAATGTTTAAAATGATCATCATTTTTACCGAATGTTTAAAATGGTCCTCATTTTCGCAATTCATGTTTTACCGAATGTTTGTTTTATCTGGGCAATTATTCCTGTTATATCCAATATGACGCATATGCTATATTTTTTTTCTATGACCTCCTTTGCTGATTTATGTATTATCCTTTCTCAATTCCCACTCTTTCAACCTTCTTTTTTTTGGGTCTTTCTGGTAAGATCCTCTTATGTGATGGATGGACAAATAAACCCCAAAATAGAATTACAAAAACCCTAACCCACAAGCAAATACAACCCAGAAAACCCTAAACCCACTTACCTCGTTGATGATGATTAATTGAAAAAATTGAAATGAAGAGCGCAACTGCAATCGAATGATGAAATGACAAGTATTAGCTGCTTCTTTTGCAAATCCGAGCTCAAGAAATACGAAGATGAAGAAATTTTCCTAATTGTAAAATTTCCCCTAAATTTAAAAAAGTAATGTTAATTAGCCATACGTACAGTACACGTAACACACCCTAATACAAACCGTGTCACCTGTACAATGCTCCGTTAATGATTTAATCGGCGTTACAAAAAAGGACCAAATAAAACACGAATTGCGAAAATGAGAACCATTTTAAACATTCGATCAAAATGAGCACTATTTTAAATATTTTATCAACATGAGGATCATCCACAACAAACATTACAAAAATGAGAACAAAAAGATATTTAAGCCAAATAAAAATCATGGCAATCTTTTCTCGCTTGTTACTTAAGGCATGTCAATTAGTTCTTATTACATTATTTAATACAACTGTTACTTATGTCTTCTACTTCTTGTCTCAGTAATAATTACTTCTCATGTATGCGTTTTTATTTAAAATTAAATTTTATTAATAATGGAAGCGCGTTAGCGTAAATATGTGTTAATTGAACGTATACTTTCTGACTATAAAACATTAAATATTTTCTGTACCTGTCCTACCTAATTTATATTATTATTATTATTATTATTATTATTATTATTATTATTATTATTATTAATAAGTGAATGTTAATCGGTGTTTTAAAAAAATCTAAAGGTATAATTAATGATAATTGATCTCACATTGAGATTTTTTAAAATATAATGAATGAATATTGATTTCATTACATATATCTTGAAATAAAGTATAATTAACTACATTAATTAAAATAATATAAATTCTTACAACAGATTTTTTAAAGATATAAATATCCTTTTAAATTCATATGTATCTTGAATTCATATTTTATTTTATTTTTGTAAAATTTTTATATGTTTAACACTTTATTATTTGATAATTGCTATACTAGGTTTTTTTTTTCTTTCTCTATTAATTTAAATTTTTTTATGTTTAATTATTTTAATTTTTAGCAACATTAAAATAAAAAATGAATTGTTTAAAAGAAAGAGAAATGATACACCATCGTTAAAATTATTTTATTATTTAATTATTGTTAAATCTTTTGTGTGTGCATCAAAATAAATTATTAATTACACTTATACAACACTTGGACATTTTTGTCTTCTATATAAAATAAAACTACATTAATGATTATTGATGTTAGAGTTCATATAATGCCACAATTAACTATTAAATTTGGTAAAATTCAATATTTATTAATTTTCTTAACCAATACGTGATAAGTAGGACCCTTATTATTATTGTTGGTAGGCCAAAATGGTCCACTAAGCATAAGATTTAAGTGTGAGATTTGTATGAAATATTAACACACCTAAAATCAGATAAAGATGATATTTATGATAATATAAATAAAATCCAAATTATAATGAATCGAGTCCAGTTATTATATCTATTAATCTTTTAGTATATCTCGAGCTTATCTTATTTATTATTATATTAATCGGTCCAAGAAAGCTTATAAATAAAGGATGATATAGGTAGTATACTAATACAATACTTATACTTTACTCTCATACTCACAAAATATTCTTCACTTATTTAAGCGTTAGAGTCCTTGCAGGTGGACTTCCCCCATTGTGGTAGATTAAAGCTCACACTTGCTCTGGATTAGTTCACCTTAGATTAAGCTGACCCGTTTGACTAAGAACACTTTTCAAGTAAGCATGTATCTTTCTTTCTATCTTTTTATAATTATAGACTTAAAATGAGTTGAAACCTGATTATTTGACAAAAGAAAATGATTTGTTGACACTAAATGTAAGGCCCACTTTTATTCTGCCCTAATTTTAAAAGGGTTGCCCAAATCAATTGGGCCTAAGGCTGACCCATAGGGAGCCAAGGACCCTAATCTGCCCTAACCTCACTCATTTGTCTCTTTTTCAGAAAACAGTTCCCTTATTCCCTCCTAGAGCAGCTGCGAACTCTCTGCTAGGGTTTAACCCCTCAATCTTAATCAAGGTTACTCAAGCTCGATCTCATTTTCCACTCCATCTTCTAAGTTTGTTCCTTGAGTTGTGGTGCTCCGCTGTTGGTGTCGAGGCCTTATATTAGCTCATTCTAGGTAAGGGAAGCTTGAGCTTATAGATGTCTATAATTTTCGTATGCTTCTAGGTCTGAATCGTATGTGTGATGTATGCTCATGGTTGATTATATGATAGAAGTGAGAACTTGATTTCTTTTGGCGTGCGTACTGTGTTTTTGCGAAGTGTACAATGGTGGACACTGTCTTTCTCGCCCAAGCGAGCGTGTCTCGCCCAGGCGAGACTAACAAAGCTCGCCCAGGCTTTCACGTGCAAACTGTCGCCCAGGCGAGTGGAGTTTATTTTTGAGCGAGGGTGATCTCGCTTAGGCGAGAAAGGAATCGCCTGAGCGAGAGATCGCAGAAGTTGTTGTCCCACCCTTCGAGCCCTCGCCTGGGTGAGAAGGGGCTCGCCTGAGCGAGAGGATCTCCCTCGCCGGAGCGAGACCTTTGAGCCTGAGCGAGATTGGGGGCAAGTTTTGGTACTATCGTTGAGTGATTCACTGATGTGTTGCTTGCTTGTCTGATCTAAATGCTTTACTAGAAGGGTTGAGGGATGATGCCATAGTTACAGTATGAGGTTGAGATGGAAATAAGATGATGCTTTATTGTGTATGAATTGGGAACTCTGAGTTGTATGATTCGCTGTTTATATACATATGCATGTCAACATGATATTAGTATTTATGGGAACTCTCTGATTGGTTGGTGACACATATACAAAGTCTGAGAAGGACGTAATTCCATGACTCTTGTAGTGAGAGTTCATGGTGGTACTTCACCTAATGGACGTAATCCCATGGGCCTTCCTATTGGGAGTCCCTGGTGGTGCCTCATCTAATGGACTTAATTACAGGAACCACGGGATAAGGGTTCATGGTGGTGCCTCAACATAAGGACGTAATTCCATGGGGGGTATCTTGGTGGCGCCTCAAGGCCAAGACGTAATTCCACAGAGGTCTCGTGGTGGTGCCTCATGTAAGGATGTAATTCTGCAAAGGCCTCGTGGTGATGCCTCACTGCTAGGACGTAATTCCACAGTTTGGTAGTGGTGTCTCATCGTATGTATCTGGATAGTCAAGTCTAAAAGCCCTAAGTGATTTGGGTATATCATGTGTGGATAGTTGTTAATTATGTTTGGTTTTGAACTTACCTGCTGAGTGTTATAATATAAGGATCTGTTACACTAGCTTACCCTTTCTCTTGCTTGTATGTTGTGTGTGGCTTTCTCCATTGCGATGATCATCAATTTTATTGATGTGAGCAGATGTGAGAACCCTTGGCAGTGGTAATGATAGTAGAGATGCTGCAGCTTGATGGTTATGGACGGGTATTGAGCTCATTGTGGGGCCTGCGGCTGAAGGAGTTTATTTAGTTAGAATTTCTCTTGTTCTGGACAAAACCTTGTGCTGTTTTTGACTTATTGTATTGATGATAGGCAGTGTGTGCCTCTTTTCTTTGTTATGAATAGGTTTGGGGTACTGTGTACCTTCATATACCAATTTTTGTACTCTTTGGATATTTATATATGTGGTGTTTTATTAAATTGGAATCATCTATTTAAAATGAGATGTTACATTAATGGTATCAGAGCAGTTCGTCCTTAAGATGACCTGAGGTTGTGGGTTTGTCATGCCTCGTAGGCGTAAGTAGTCATGTCTAGTCGAGTTTGTCAGTGAAACTAAAAATTTGAAGAGCAGAAAACGCCTTGATAAAGTAATGAGGGTGCACACTCATGACTAGATTAAAGGTTGTTTTCCTTTCTTAATTCTATTTGTTTGGGGGAAAGAAAGGTGACAGACAAAAGGGTTGGTTGTCTGTAAGTGATATAGTATTGCCTTGGATGAAGTAGTTTGCCTTGTTGCGCCTTTGTGCTTTGTGGCTAGTGTCTACGGAGATAAGGGAAAGCAGATTGAATTTCAACTTGGTTTGCTCACCTTTACAAGTGTTTGATGGGGTTTTTGAGACAATGTCTTGCCTCAGAGATAGGAAGTTGATGTATGGTGTATATAATTGAGCAAGGAAAGCTAAGTTTTGGGTTAATAAACCGGAGAAGATGCTAGAGTTCACAGAATACTACAAGTTTTCTAAAAGAAGTTGAATTCAAAGATTTAGAATATTGAAAGGTAGCAGTGCATGCAAATGCCACATCGTTTGGGGAAAGTCAAATTGATTCTACATTTCGACAATGTTGAAGTTCAGAGTCATGGAAAATGCATACAGTGTTAGGAGAAGTGTCATTGAATATAGTCATATGGTCACATCTAATGCTTCTTGGAGTGGTGGAAGAGGGACAATTGGCAAACCTTAGGTTGCAGAAAGTGGAGGGATTGCTTAGCGACGAGAAAGGTGAGAAAGGAGGAGACCATGAAGTGCAAAAAGATGGCAAACCTCTAGTGAGAGGCTGAGATGGATAAGGGTTTACTGATCAGTTGGGAAAGATGATGTTCCTAAGTAAGGGAAAGAACAATTTATGGATAGGAAAGAAGTGGCATAAGAGATTCATACTAGGATTAATAGTCAACAGGTGATGATGGGTCTTTTCAAATTTATTAGTGGGATGCTTCCAAGGGGAAGTAGTTGCCATGAGTAGGACATCTAACCCTGGGTATAAAGTGGAAGGTTTCACGTACCAGAAAGAGGGGCACACCTTTAAAGGTTATTCTCGTACGGAAGGACAACCCAACTGATGTCATAACACAATGATGGGGAAAATGAAAAGAGAAGTTTTGAGTGGGTGACATGGTGTCTATGATGGTTGATGCTAAAGTGGTTAGCACGAATAAATCCCATATAAAGATGCACCTTACGAAGAGATGCTTGGACTAAGGGTCGGTTTTCTTGGGATCGTGTACTCCTTGATGTCGCCTGTATGATAAAGGAGTCATGGTTGTCTTTAAGAGGGGACTGAGATTGAGACGATGGTTTTTGCTACAATTGTGACCAAGTGGAGACCCACTCGGGTGTGTGGTGCCTTCGTGGTGATCAAAGTATTTAAATTCAAACCCAATTCGAATTATTCCATTTGCAAGGTTGGAACATAGTCTCAAGGGTGAATCAGTTGCTTTCTCAATCTCGCTCCGATGAGCTGGGACAACCAATGAGATGGTGTTCTTAGATTAAAAAGAGAAGAGCTAGTGGTTGCGTATGAAGTATGGATCAAGCTAAATAATGGGGGGCAGCGCTCCATGTGAATAATAGACGAAAGGGATCTAAATGGTAAAAGGATTATAGACGTGTTATGAAACAAGTACTAGAGTTTTGACCTTGGTGTGATGGAGTTCACTTCTGCGTTGGTGTCTAAGGAAGAACCTGTGACAATAGTTCCTAATGAAATGGTTACTACTGTGAATTTGAAGTAAATACGGAAGTGGAGGAGATGTTAGAGAAATAGTGGCTTATACTAATTATAATCACAAGGATGATTGCAAGTTTGGTGGACATTAGAGGAAAGGTAGTGGTGGAATAAATTGTTCAAGGGAAAGCGTTGGATAATAGAGGATTGGCTTTTCGGGCCTATGGTTGTAAAGAGTGGAAACATGATGAAGGTAAGGCAATCTCAAACATGTTAGTTGTACCGTCAAGGTCTAGCGGCAAGTTTTCAAGTGCGAACAAAGTCTTTAGAATGGGCAAGAAAGGGGATTGACAAAGGTTGTAGTGTCTAGTAGGAGATATGGTTTAGAAAGGGGTGGATACGATGTTGAGAAAATGGGACGTTAAGACTATAAAAAAAAAGGTGAGTCCAAAGAGTTTTGCAGGTTCCGTAGAGGTTTTGGAGGAAGGTTTCTCAGCGATGATTGTTTCCTTGTCATGGAAGACGTGGGAGGAACATCGTTTTGAGTGAACAAATGAGTGACTTGTGTGTGTGGTCAGAGTAGCGCAGTGAAATGATGGTAAGTGATACCTATGAAGGGTAAGAGGTGTGTGGAAAGAACTATCTTACTCATAACTTTGTGATTACTACGACACCCAGTTCTTCATAAACAGCGAAAGTGTCGTTCTTATGAGTATCAAGTAAGGATGTTCAATGATCATTTAGAATTGGAGTTATGAGTATCAAGAGGAGTAGGAGATGGTTTGAGTTATGATTTCAAATTAGGATGTCAACGTGGAAGTGAGAAAGTGGGCGTAAACGTTTGGCCAGAGAAGGAAATTCAAGATCCTCGAGTTGACGAGGTGAGAGTAAGAGTTGGTTAAGAAACATAAGTGTTTGGGTTGGAAAGAGAATGTGTGAGGAGATTTCATTAGCCTAGTCATCTGACTAGGACTAGTGAGTCTCTCGACAAGGTTGGGGAAGAAGTAATTCAGCAAAAATCTTAGTTTGGGAAGTATCTTAGAGTTGATAGGTATAAATCAAGCTAAAAATTATAAGCCAAGGAAAGACCTAGTTCTTAGGCTTTTGTCGAAGGATAGTTAAAGGTTAGCAGATCATAAATGAAGGGGAGATGCCGAAATAAATTGGGTGGTTGTAATAAAGAAAAGTTTAATTTGGAAATGAAATGACTTGGTTGTGGGCTTTGTTACCTTTGGTTGAAGTCAGTAAAGGAGGCAAGATGTTATGAGTGTCGTTACGCATAAAAGTGGTCAAGAGTGTTGATGGTAGGGCGGTAGGCCAAAGCTCCATGGTGATCAAGTCACTGAAGTGAGGCATAAAGGAGTGAACAAGGTGATGGGAAGTGATAACGAACATGCTTTAGTTTGAGATGTAAAGTCGTCTGAGACTTTGATACAACCTACAAGAGGTAATGGGGAGCATATGGGAAGTAAGTCAGTATGTCAGATACAAGTTAGTTGGACAAGTATTGAGGGAGCATTCAAGTTTTAAGGTTGCAAGTTCGAAGCCATTTCAAGTGTAGTGACTAAATCAATCAACATTTTTGAACACATGTTGCATGCAAAGTTTCTATGGCTACAGGCATTGGAGTCGTTATATCAGTCGTGTTTGAGTGGTGGTTCTCAAAGGAGATAAGGAGAACGTAGTTTCTTCCTACCTCATCGATGAATTTTTTAGGACGAAAATTTTTGTTGTTGGGGAGAATGTAAGGCCCACTTTTATTCTACCCTAATTTTAAAAGGGTTGCCCAAATCAATTGGGCCTAAGGCTGGCCCATAGGGAGCCAAGGACCCTAATCTGCCCTAACCTCACTTATTCGTCTCTTTTTCAAAAAACAGTTCCCTTATTCCCTCCTAGAGCAGCTACGAACTCTCTGCTAGGATTTAACCCCTCAATCTTAGTCAAGGTTACTCAAGCTCGATCTCATTTTCCACTGCATCTTCTAAGTTTGTTCCTTGAGCTGTGGTGCTCCGCTTTTGGTGTCAAGGCCTTATATTAGCTCATTCTAGGTAAGGGAAGTTGAGCTTATAGTTGTCTACAATTTTTGTACGCTTCTAGGTCTGAATCGTATGTGTGATGTATGCTCATGGTTGATTATATGATAGAAGTGAGAACTTGATTTCTTTTGGCGTGCGTACTGTGTTTCTGCGAAGTGTACAATGGTGGACACTGTCTTTCTCGCCCAAGCGAGCGTGTCTCGCCCAGGCGAGACTAACAGAGCTCGCCCAGGCTTTCACGTGCAAACTGTCGCCCAGGCGAGTGGAGTTTATTTTTGAGCGAGGGTGATCTCACTTAGGCGAGAAAGGACTCGCCTGAGCGAGAGATCGCATAAGTTGTTGTCCCACCCCTCGAGCCCTCGCCTAGGCGAGAAGGGGCTCGCTTGAGCAAGAGGATCTCCCTCGCCGGAGCGAGACCTTTTAGCCTGAGCGAGATTGGGGGCAGGTTTTGGTACTATCGTTGAGTGATTCACTGATGTGTTGCTTGTTTGTCTGATCTAAATGCTTTACTAGAAGGGTTGAGGGATGATGCCATAGTTACAGTATGAGGTTGAGATGGAAATAAGATGATGCTTTATTGTGTATGAATTGGGAACTGTGAGTTGTATGATTGGCTGTTTATATACATATGCATGTCAATATGATATTAGTATTTGTGGGAACTCTCTGATTGGTTGGTGACACATATACAAAGTCTGAGAAGGATGTAATTCCATGACTCTTGTAGTGAGAGTTCATGGTGGTGCCTCACCTAATGGACGTAATCCCATGGGCCTTCCTATTAGGAGTCCCTGGTGGTGCCTCATCTAATGGACTTAATTCCAGGAACCTCGGGGTGAGGGTTCATGGTGGTTCCTCAACATAAGGACGTAATTCCACGAGGGGTATCGTGGTGGCACCTCAAGGCCAAGACGTAATTCCATGGAGGTCTCGTGGTGGTACCTCATGTAAGGATGTAATTCCGCGAAGGCCTCGTGGTGATGCCTCACTGCTAGGACGTAATTCCACAGTTTGGTAGTGGTGTCTCATAGTATGTATCCGGATAGTCAAGTCTAAAAGCCCTAAGTGGTTTGGGTATATCATGTGTGGATAGTTGTTAATTATGTTTGGTTTTGAACTTACCTGCTGAGTGTTATAATATAAGGATCTGTTACACTAGCTTACCCTTTCGCTTGCTTGTATGTTGTGTGTGGCTTTCTCCATTGCGATGATCATCAATTTTATTGATGTGAGCAGATGTGAGAACCCTTGGCAGTGGTAATGATAGTAGAGATGCTGCAGCTTGATGGTTATGGACGGGTATTGAGCTCACTATGGGGCCCGCGGCTGAAGGAGTTTATTTAGTTAGAATTTCTCTTGGTCTGGACAAAACCTTATGCTGTTTTTGACTTATTGTATTGATGATAGGCAATGTGGTGCCTCTTTTCTTTGTTATGAATAGGTTTGGGGTACTGTGTACCTTCATATACCAATTTTTGTACTCTTTGGATATTTATATATGTGGCGTTTTATTAAATTGGAATTATCTATTTAAAATGGGATGTTACACTAAAAGAACCTGACAACTCACCTGTATAGAAAAATAGTTATTAAAAGAGTAAATTTTTGTATTAAAAAAAATTCATGAGTAAAATAATAAATGTCAAGTGATTGTAAAAAAAAATTAAGTGTCAAAAGTAACATGATCCTTTATTAAACTGTTGCAAACTACTTATTCAAATAAACTGAACCAAAAATAGATAAAAGTCCGGAAATAATTTAATGAATGAACTTTTTTTTAGAAATATAATTAAATAGAAATTAAATTTTACTTTTACGACTGTAAACATTATTACAATAGATAACTTTTAGATAAATGTTCTTAGATAGAAAGTATAGAAGTTTCAATTTATAGTTGTAAAGATGACAAAAACACGAACTATGGACTTCTTGAAGCATGTAATTCATTGTCCTGAAGGACTTATCCTGGTGTATTGCATAAGTCCTCCAAGATACATCAAGAACTTCTTGATTTTTTTGAGGATATCAAAACTAGCAAAGAACTCTAAAAAGAGTAAATAACTTAAACCCATGACGATTAAACAAGGAGAGAAAAAAGGAGAATGAGAGAGAAGAGAAGAAATGTGAGTTGTGTTGTGCGTTTCTCGAGGAAGCAAAAGGGTTATTTATAGAGAGATGAGGTGGCTTGTTTCGCATGCTACCAAGCTTAACCATTTCCCTTGGCTTGCAGGCGAGGTAACAAACCTCTAATGATCAACACGGATGAGGATCAAACCTACATCATGCGGAGCCACTCGAAAGTTGCAACGAAATTGCATGAGCTTTGATCAAAAGGCATTTAGGGGAGGCAACAAATATGTGTGCAAAAGCTTGAGAAAATCTCGTGTAGAAGATTTTTGTGATACTAATGTTTTATTATTTATAACAATCCTCCATATATCACAAAATCAAATGAAAGAATGAAGGAAGAAAATCTTGGGTCTCATATAAGATGTAATGCATCAAAGATGGTATAACAAGCTATATGAACTGATCTTAGACTGAAAAACTTAACACATAGTGTAGTTGGTATAGAAAATTATATGAACCAAAGACACTTGATGTGTGTTAGCAGTTTATCAACAACAATACACCTCCGCAATCCTTACTGTTATCGTTGTGTTGCGCTTACTAGGCCATGCTCGTCATTGGTATTCATGAGTGCTCTAGAAGTCATGTCAAGATCTCATACAATCGATCCCATATAGGTGATTTCATCAAGTGTATGCTACAAATCATACACCACCCATAAGGGATATGAAAATGATTAAAAAATTGGTTTCAACTAAAATTCTTAAACTATAGAGAATAATCACATAGTTTAACCTCTCAATATTGTAGTCTCTAGCACTTTAACACATACCATAAGAATGGACACAATTTATTTAAAATCAATTTAGTGCTATAAAACCTAACAAGTGACTTGTTTTTACCCATATGAACCTTATTCATGGGATCTCCAATTACAAAGGTTGGGTTACCATCACTTGTTTGTTTGCAAGTGGCTTAAGTCTCATTCCCCTTAATGTTTCTAAAATCATATTTTTTTTCCTAAGGGTTTAGTTAGAGGATCTACTAGATTTCGTTCTAACTTCATATAATCAATGGAAATAGTTGCACTCTTTAGCAATTGCTTCACCAAATTGTTTCTCAATTGTATATGTCTACTCTTTCCATTGTAATTCTTTTTTTAGTTACAATTATTTCCGACTGGCAATCACAATGTATTGACACAAAATGGGTTGGTTTCATTCCTAGTGGAATGTTTGCTAAGATATTTTTCAACCATTCACCTTCACTACTAGCCATTTTGAGAGCAACAAATTTAGATTCCATTGTTGATCTTGCAATAATTGTTTTCCTAGCTGATCTCCATGTAATCGCCCACCATCAAGTGTGAATACATTACTACTAGTGGATTTTGTCTCGTCTAAATCAGAGATCATGTTAGCATCATTGTGATATTATAGTACAGTGGAAAATCCACTATATTTAATGGTATTTTCCATTTAACCTTTTAGGTATCACATAATTTTTGCAAGTGCATCCAAAGTTCCTGATTAGGACATTGAGTGTACTAACTCAGTCTACCTACTGCATAAGCAATATCAGGTCTAGAAAAGCTCATAAAATGCAGTAAGCTCCCAATTATCTTGGCATACTGAGATTGAGAAATATATTTTCCTCTATTTTTCATTAATTTAGAGTTTGCATCATAAGGGGTACTCACTAGTTTGAATTCATAATGCCCAAACTTCCTAAGAAGTTTCTCAATGTATTGTTCTTGGGATAGTAATATAATATCTCCTTTTCTTATGATTCCAACACCTAAAATCAAATTGGCTTTACCCACGTCTTTCATTTCAAATTTAAAACCTAGAAACAATTTAGTAATAGAGACAATCTCATTGCAAGTACCAAAGATTAATATGTCATCCACATATAAGCATATAATGACACATTCACCATTTTCAAGTTTAGAGTACACATATTTATCAGCATCATTAGGTGAAAAAGCATCACAAAGCAACACATTATCAAGTTTTTCATGCCATTGTTTTGGTGCTTGCTTCAACCCATACAAAGATTTTAAAAGTTTGCACATTTTGTTCTCTTGACCAGGTATGACACACCCTTATGGTTGAGTCATATAAATTTCCTCCTCTAAATCATCATTCCAAAAAAGCAATTTTGACATCCATCTAGTGTATTTTGAATAGCTGCTAGAGCCAACAAAACTCGAATAGAGGAAATCCTAGTCATAAGGGCAAAGGTATCAAAGTAATCTATCTTGGGTAAAGCCTTTCGTTACTAATCTTGCCTTATACTTCTATATGGGTTCATCAAGATGATACTTTTTCTTAAAGATCCGCTTACAACCATATACTACCTCAAAAGGAGACATTTGAGAAGTAGAATAAACTAACCTATTATAACCAAACTCTACATGAGGTAACCACTCCTCCCAAATTTTAAAGTTTGTGTTTACAACACATCTAAGGAGTTGCAAAAGTGGTCTATTTACCACTTTTGTTTGTCCATCTGTTTGAGGATGATAAGTTGTAGAGAAGAGAAGATTTGTACCTAACTTACCCTATAAGGGATTCCAAAAATAGTTAAAAAATTTGACATCCCTATTTGATACAATGCTCCTTAGAATGCCATGTAATCTTATCACCTCTTTTAAAAATAAATTGGCCACATGATTAGCATCATCGTTCTTGTGGCAAGGAATGAAGTGGGCCATCTTTGAGAACTTTATAGTGATATTATTGGATCTATAGTTACTACACATCCTCCATGATCCATCTTGCTTAGGTACCAGAATTACTTGCATAGCACAAGGACTTATACTATCCCGAACTCATCATTTTTTCCATAAGTTGCTCTACTTGCTTTTGTATCTCTTTAGTTTCTTTTGGTTACTCCTATAAACAAGAGAAGAAGGCAACTAGTGGCTACCTGGGAGCGATTGAAGGGCACCATGAATGAGTTATTCAACAAATTGCATAGAATTACACAAGGAAGTCGAAGTGTTAAAGAATATGTCTGAGACATGGAGGTAACATTGAACAAAGTTAAACTAAAGGAAACACCTATGGCTACAATGACTAGATTCTTGAATGGTTTAAACAGAGAAAGAGAAGAGAAAAGGGAGAAAGAAAAGAGAAAGAAGAAAGAGAAAAAGAGAGAGAGAGAGAGAGAGAAGCAATAAAGATGGATGCCAAATGGGTATTCATAGAACAATTTCCTTATGTCATTAAGCATAAACAAGGCATGTCAAATATAGTAGCTGATGCATTATCTAGGAGACATACATTATTGTCACCAGTAGAAACAAAAAAAATGCTTAGTTTTGAATTGCTTAAAGAATTGTATGCATGATCATGATTTTTGTCAAATTTACAAGGATTGTGAAAATGCCATTTTTAAATATTTTTATAGACATAATGATTTTCTGTTTAAAGGAATTAAAATGTGTGTACCAAAAAGTCCAATGTGAGAATTATTTGTTAAAGAATCTCATGAAGGGGGATTAATGGGACATTTCAGAATTCAAAAGATATTAGATATATTACATGGACAATTCTTTTGGTCTCACATGAAACATGAAGTACTTTTTTTGTGATAGATGCATTACTTGTAAGTGTGCTAAATATAAATCTATACATCATGGAATATTTATGCCATTCGTTGTTCCTAACTCTCCTTGAACCGACATTTATATGAATTTTGTTCTAGGTTTACTTAGGTCCAAATGAGGAAAAGATTATGTTTTTGTTGTAGTTGACAGATTTTCCAAGATGACCCATTTCATTCCATGTCATAAAAGTGATGATGTCAACCATGTGGAAACAAACCAATATTATAGACAAAAGTTAATTAGGTAATGATATCTGGATTCTTGACACTGGTGCAACAGATCATGTTGCACAAAGTAAAGATCTTTTTGTTACCTTTTATAAAATAAAACCTATAAAAATAAAATTCCCTAATAATGATGATGTTACTGCCTATTTTGTTGGGACAATTCAATTTTCTAAGAAATTTATCCTCTTCAACATTTTATATGTTCCATAATTTTCTTTCAATTTGATTTCAGTTTAAACTTTAATCAAACACTTGAACTATAAACTGATATTTTACTCTAAGTGTTGTCATATACATAACACTACTACCTCTCGAATGATTGAGCAAGCTAATTTCACCAAGGGTCTATACTACCTAGATGACTTTCCTGTTGATAATAACAATGCTAAATTGTTCCAAATATGATGTAGACATTTGACATTATAGACTTGGGCAACTAACCCGTAAAGTGATTAAACGAATTTGTAAAACTTTTCCTTATATTCAATCTATATCTACTAATGTTTGTGGTATCTGTTATTTTTCTAAGTAGCACAAGCTTCCTTTTACTCAAAATGATAATATTTCTAATGTTTATTTTGACCTTGTTCACCTTTATATTTGGCCATAGATATTTTTTTATTGTGGTTGATGATCACTCTAGGCATACATGACTTTTTCTTGAACATACTAAATCTAAAAACAGAAACCTTGTGCAGAACTTTATTATCCATATTAAAAATCAATTTGGAAAGATTATCAAATGCTTTAGAACTGATAATAAGACTAAATTTAATTATGTTGATATGTATAATGCCTATGGGATAAATCATCAAAAGGCGTTGCGTGGAAACTTCATAGCAGAATTCTATTGTGGAGCGAAATCATCAACACATTCTTAATGTGACAAGAAGTTTATTGTTTCAATCTAGTTTACCTAAAGCTTATTGGTGTTATGTTGTTACTTATGTTGTTCGTCTCATAAACACAATGCCTACTGCTATTTTGTGCAATAAATGTCCTTATGAAATAATGTATCAGAAACCTCTCACATATCTTAATATGAAAATTTTTGGAACTCTTTGATTTGCTAGCACTCTTGGAAACAATATAACTGATAATTGCCATTATCATATTTTATTTTATTTTTTATTTTTTATCGTTATTTTATTATTATCTTTTTAGATATTTTAGGTATTATTTAATAAAATTGGAAAAAATAAGTATTTGGTTTATGTATTTAATATTTTACAAATAAATGGAAATATTAAAGAAATTAAGAAGAATATCAACATAATTTGATTATCAAAGTTATCAGCAAGAGGAAATATTGATAAAGTTGATTACTCCAATACAAAATCAAGTATAAAGTTGTAGGCCTAGTCAAATTAAAAATAAAAGTATAAATAAGGGGCTTGACAGGGGTGAAAAACAACAACCCTTTTGAGGGAGAGGGAAAAATAATTCTTTTAGGGAGAAGGACACTTGATCTATAAGGAGATAAGGTAGAGACGCATTATGAAGGCTTTGGGCATTCATCTTTATTCTTATTCTAGTATTTAGAATGTCAAAGAGTAGCCAACTCCCTTATTCATGGGTGTAATCTATTCTTAACTCTTTGTGAGTTCCACTATTCAATATAATTTTTTTCCATCACTCTTGTATTCTATTCTTGTTTTAACTGCATATTCTAGATTGATTGCATATGTTGGAGTACCTAGTGATTGAAAGATAGTTTGGGAAACCTGATTAGGATAAAACAACTAATAGATTTCCCATGTTAGACATAAACATGGAACATTTGTTAGCACAAGTGACCTTAGTGCATGGATTTGATGAAGCTAGTGCATGTGATCATTTGAGATTGATGAAGACTTATTGAAGAATTGAAGTGATTGGTAGTTGATCAAGCTTGGGGTTTATTGAATCTTAAATTGACATGAAGATCACAAAGATTGAAGATTGGACTCAATTTATAGACTTTATGACAATGTAGATGTCCTTTTTCTTTTGTCTGACTTTTCAATTTGTTAAAAATAATTTTAATAGGTTAAAATGCTTACTGCATATAGTTCTGGTATGAATGTATTCAATCAGTTGAATTGCTATGTAATCGACTGATTTCACTTAAGTCAAGTGAATTAATAGATTATACGGATAAATCAACTTGTTGAATTCACTTATATGCAGATTATATAAGCTAGTTTTTCCAGAGAATGGGAGGAGTTATGTGACTTTTTTAGTGCGAAAATAGTGAAACTAATTTGGAAAACTCTCTCTGGATTACATAGTATGCAACTCATTATTGAACATCTTTAGAAATTTTTGCTTAGTTTTGAAGCATTAAAGGACATGTTTTGTTTGGCTAAGGAAAGCCACCACCAAGGTTTGGTATTTCCTTTGCTTTTGGGTGTTTCCTTGTGTGATTTCAGGTTTACAAGTCAGATCTTGTTGTGTTGGGTTTGAGATTCTTGTAGGATTAAAAAACCTTGGTGTTTTTGTTTGATTCAAAAGTGTAACCTTTGTATGCTAGTCTAATTCTTTTAAAATAGTACACTGTCAAGCTTAGGTTGTCTTGACAAACTGGATGTAGCTCATATTCGAGTGAACCAGTATAAAAACATTTGTGTGATTCTTTTTCCCTTGCCTTGTTCTTCGTTTAAACTTCAAGAAAATTGGTCTAATCAATATTTTTAAGGTTTTCATGTGATTTGATGTAATCTGGTGGTGCAACTAAGTTTGATATATCAATTGGAATCAATCTTGTTTGGTAATGCATGTTGTTTGAGTAATTTTTGTGATTTGCATTTTTCTGTAGAATTTCCCAGTATATCAGTCTATTGATTTTATATTTTAATCTGTTGAATCATATTGGTCTGTTAGAGTGTTTACTGTTTAATCAAATAAACTTGTTTTTTTCTTTCAATCGACTAAAATGTGTGGTCCTGCAACAATTAATTTATGTTTTGTTGATCAATTTAATTCAATTTAAAAGAGTTTTTACAACTTTTAATTAAACATAAATTTGAGTACATAGTCAATTCAACCCCTCCCTTCTTGTCTAAGAAAGTCATTTTAAACCTACAACATTTAGTCATTCGTAACATCAAAATCTTGATCATTAATGCAAACTTAAAATAAAAATCGCTAGACATTACGACTTGATACAAAAAGCGTGAATGCTAGGGAAGGAATTAGAAGTATATTGTTTGGTGTTTTTACTTTAAATTGAATCATGAAACCTAATCCCAATGAACTTTATCATATGTTGTTGCATACCTTATATGTTTGATAAAAATACAAAAAGACTTTTGTTTTTATTTTTGTGAAATTTTTTGTCTATTAAGTTCTAAATTGCAAGAGTTTTCAAGTGTTACATAAGTCTCTTGGAAAATAATAATTGGACTTTCCACTATATTACTTGTATGATTTGGTACACTTGTCAATCCCTTAACAAGAATCAAATTGTATCCTAAAGCTAGAAATTGTGTTTTCTTGGGTTTTAAAGCTGGTGTTAAAGGATATGTTCTTCTTAACATTACTAGTAGATAAATTTTTGGATCTACGAATGTGATATTTTATGAAAACTTTTTCCCTTACAAAACCTTCAATTAGTGCACTAAACCTAATGATGATAACAATGAAGATCTTTATTTTTTGCTAGAAGACATAACTTGTTATAACAAGGATGACAAATTTATGTACGAGACATCTCTCCCTATCAAAGGAACCACTAATGGTGCATAGACTAAATTTGCCCCTGACACCATCAATGTTGAGACTACCAGTAGCATAAACACTAAACAACTACACACCGATGATAAAGATTCAATTGACACAATGTTCAGAGAGACAAAGTTTACCTCCTTTTTACCTCAAGGATTATCTCCATCAAGTGAATAGTTCCATAAATTCTAAAAAGTTTAGTCACAACAAGTCTATTCAGAAAACCAATTATCCTATTGGTTTTGTTATTTCCTATAATTCTCTTTCTAAAGAGCATCTTAATTACACTCTTGCTACAACTGCTTGTCATGAACCTCAGACCTAAACAAAAGGTTTTGAAGAAACAAAATGGGTTGATGTTATTAATAAGGAAATAAAGGTTCATGAAGATAATAAAACTTGGTTTTTTACTAATCTTCTTACGAGAAAGAAACCCATAGGATTTATCAATTTTTAAGATTAAATACAATTCTGATGGGACAATAGAAAGACAGAAGGCTAGACACTTTTTCTCTTGCTAAGCTTACAATAGTGAGACTTCTGTTAACTATTCCAATCACTAAGAATTGATGCTTACACCAATTGGATGTTGACAACACCTTTTTTCATGGGAACCTTGATGAAGAAGTATACATGACTCCCCCACCAAGGCTTTAAATTCCCAAACCAGGACAAGTACATATAGATTAACCAAATCCCTCTATGTTAAACTATCCTCCTTTTCTTATTTCTATTGGCTTTACACAATCCAAATTAGATTATTCTTTATTTACAAAAGCATGTTCAAATAGTTTCACAACTCTTGTTGTCTATGTATATGATGTGATTCTTGTAGGTGACTCCATGATTGAATTTGGCAGAATAAAGATTTCATTACATAATGCTTTCAGAATTAAGGGCTTAGGGCTACTAAATAACTTTTTAGGTTTTGAGGTTGCTAGATCCAATAAAGGGATTCACTTATGCCAATGTAAGTATGCCCTGGATATTTTATCTGAAACCGGAATGCTAGATTGCAAGCCTTGCCAAACTCCTCTTTTGAAATACACTGAAGTCCTTTTTGAGAAAGTTGATCTCATCAACGATCCTGATTCTTACAAACGCCTAATAGAGAAGTTGCTCTATTTGACTAATTTTGGACTTGATATTAGCTATTTTGTGCTCTTACTAAGTCAATTTGTCTAGGCACCTACCATTTTTCACCTAAGATACTTCAAAACAAATTCAGTAGTGGTCTCTTCTTTGTTGCTACCAATGACATTCAAGTCAAGGCATTCAGCGACTCTAATTGTGTTGTATGTCCCACCAAGACGTAGTTTTACTAGGTATTGTGTTTTCTTAAGGACATCTTTGATTTCCTAGAAATCAAAGAAACAAAGCATTGTTTCTAGATATTCTTCGAAGTTGAGTATTGAGCCTTAACTAGCACCACTTGTGAACTATATGGCTCAGTTACCTCTTACACCACCTACATGTTCAACCTACTGATCAAGTTGTTCTCTATTATGATAGCCAATCTAATAAGCATATTGCCCACAATCCCACTTTCTATGAACAAACAAAACACAAACTTGGACTGGCATGTGGTTTTAAAAAAACTTCAAAGTAACCTCTTCCATTTATTGTTGATTCGCTCCTCCGAAAAACCCACCTACATCTTCACTAAAGTTCTCAATTGCACGTCCTTTTCCCTAGCTCAAAATGATGAGTAAACATCATCTGACTTGAGGGGAGAGAATTGGAACCCTATTATTAGGATTTTTTGTTACAATTAGTTTTCCCCTTGTATAACAAAGCCTATTTAAGATATAACTCTCTCATTGTAGTAGGTTTTTACAACATAGTGAAATAATATTGAAAGATATAGTTTTACCTCTTCTCTTCTCTTGTCCTTCTCTTCCTTTCCTTCTCATGAGTTTTTCCCTTGCATCTTCCAAGTAACTCTCCTCAACTACAAAGAGAGTTTCCTTCTCCCATATTGTACTTGAAAGAAAGATGAAGATGTTAGGGCTTCAATATGTGATAAAGATATTATATATGTTCTGCTATTATTTATATTTATAGAGATATCATATATTTGATTCTCTTTTATTATTATCAAATATTCTGTTTTATTAGGTTTTACTTTTCTCTTTATATGATGAGACATTGTACTCTATATATTGAATAAAGTTACAATAAATCAGTAAACAAGCTCTCACTAGGATGTTTTTATCAAATACCTCTTGTTAATATTTTTTCTTCTCATGACTTATACGTATCCAATAATATGCTATGCTCTAATTATCACATTAGACGATACAAAAGTATATATTCATAGCTTATTTTTAGGTTTATCATTACTAATTAAATATTATGTGGGAAAGAATGGAAATAATATCAATTTGCATAGGAAGCATGCTTCCATGAAGAATGGTATTTTATTTCAACAAAAAAGAAAAAGAAAAGAGAAATGATATTTGTAATCCAGGAAGTAAATGCGGAGAAGATGTACTGCGTGATAATATATAATGTGCAGTACAATACATTAGAATATGTATAAACACAACTAAACTCTTATAAATGTATAAGAATTTCTCATATTAGAAGCTTAGGAAACACCAAACGTTCCTTTTATTTTAAATTGTATATCTTGTTTTGGATTTTGAATTTTAATATCGTAATCTGAATAACATGGGGGCAATATACTTTGGTGCAATGTGTAGTCTTCACATATCTCCAAGAAAAGGTCCACCACATTATTACAACTTAGTGCATATTAATTTAAAATATTGGATGAAAACATATTTTTTATAAATTTGTTTAATATTACTTGTCACATTATTTGCTTTGCTACATATTAGTTTATCTTTTTTTAAGTTGCTGATAAAAAGTTGAAAGACCTCAAGTTTAAAGTTAGCGTTTTAGATTTGAAATTGAAATAGTTGTTAGAATTGTTATCAAACACTTATTCACAGTTCATATATAATAAGTCAAAATAATGAGTTCAACTATAAAAACTATAAAAACTAAATGTAGAAGGAAATTCATAAATTTATAAATTTTAGTGTTCCGAACTTTGTAAATCATCTACTAATGTTGTCATCTGAATCATCTAACAGTTATATTACTTCACATTTATAAACATTATTTGATGGAGTTAGAGTTTTTATTGCACTCTTACTCAAATTTCATATTACAAATCAAATGAGTTCATTTAGAAGTAAAAAAGTTAAATGAAAATATAGAGACTGGTGGATCTAACATGATTTCACTGATACAAAAAGAAACTCTTTGTGTTATATATATTTTTAGGACTAATTACATTATGTAACAATTTGACATAGATGTAAGAAAAGTAAATTTACATCACACTAAATTACAACACGTAAGTGGATATTAAACAAAGATTAATTATAAAGAATTATTTATTATCCAACGTAAATTTATATTAAACAACATTATTGTCTTTTTCTAAAAGTCAACTGGTTTTGGTTTAATACCAAAACCTGAAATGCACACAAAAAACAGTCCGTATAAATATACAATACAACCCAAACACTTAGTGTTAAAATTTCAATAAAAAAAAAGTCTAATTGGACTAAAAAAATGAGTTGAAGAAGAAAATAAACCTAATTATATTATCTATGTTGAAGAAATATTATCCATTGTTTATATGTTACATGTTATCCTACAAAATTGAAGATTGATCATTGAAAACTTCAAACATTTAACTCGAGTTAATAAACAATAATACACATTTTTGAAAATGTTGAAATGTGTTACCTAGAAATAAATAATAATGATGACTCTTATCAATATATGATGTAGTATTCATATTAAAAAAATAAAAAACATATATGCTTCTCAATTAGACTAAAATAAAAAGCAAATGACAAGCTTGTTTCCATTAACGTTATACTATTGTTTTACACTCTTGGGTTATTTAATAGTGATTTTAAGGAAAAGTTTAGGTTCAGTTTATTTTTAAGCCGTTTTAAAAGTTCGACTTCAGTTATGAAAAGTTACAATTCAGATTGGTCAAAACATGACTTGTGATGGAGGGATATGTGTTGGGACATAGATGGGAGAATGGTTGAGTATGGGTTCTCTTCTACTGTGACGAAAATGGTCAACTTTAGAACCGAGGTAAATTTTGTTTATGATGTTTTTGTGTTAAAAATAGAGTTATGAAAGACTGAAAAAAAAATATTTGTCTTTGACATGATTTTGACATAATTCCAACACAATATTAATAATTACAAATTTAATGATTTTCTAAAAAATCATAAATTTTTAAATTTATTACATAAGTTTCTATTAGATGATTAAAATAAGGAATAAATTTTATGTGATTACTACATTTTGCTTTTTGGATATTAGATACATAAATTAAATTTATTTCTATGTTAGTCGACAATGTATTAGTTGATAATTTTAAATTAATATGTATATTAATGTTGTGTCTCGTATTCTATACTTTTTTAATTTAGTTGTATCTATATGTTTGTGTCATATTTGTATCACTATCATTGTCCGTATTCGGGTAACATAAACCTTAAAAGCAGGGACCTTAGACTATTGATAGGGGGCCATGGTCCTCCGAAATTTTTTTTTTTTATATATATATATATATATATATATATATATATATATATATATATTAATGTATTTTATACATTTAATATCTCTACAAACTTTATTTATTTATCTTATGTTTAAGTATGTTTTTAGTATCTGAGCTTTGACACAAAACTAGAATTTGTCTATGTCCAAAACTTACACTTTTATCTTTAAATTTTAAAAATGAATGGATATAGTTCTTTTAATCCAATTACGTTAAATTTTTTTAAAGTGACAAACACATTTCATGTTATCTTTTAAATTGTATACACTGTCTTTCAAGTTCCTGCTTTGATATCTACCGAGAACATTAAAAGAAATTAACGTAATTGAGTTAAAAGACTATATTCATTCATTTGTAAAATTTGCAGATTAAAATGTATCCAAGTTTCGAATAGTGATAAATTCTAATTTGGCGTTAAAGTTTAGAAACTAAAAACATATGTAATCCTTTATCTTGACACCCCCTAAATGTTGTCTGAAAATCCACTGTTGCTTAAGTGACCTAAATATTCTTGTGGGAAGAACAAGCCTCCAATGAACTTGCTAAGTTAATGATAAGATACTACCCCTTTTACAAATGATGAACATTCTTGTGTTAATACTTTTTTGTGATGTTATGATTTTTAGCACCCATATCAAGAATATGTACAAGGATAATGATATTTTGATCCACTTTTAATCCACCACTCCAATCACCCTTAAATTATCACATCACACCACTAAACAAATAAAAATAGATAATTAAAGAGTGATTGAAGTTGTGAGTTAAAAGTTGTTAGGATCAAGCGCTTACCCCTAGGTCAAAAGTTATAGCCATTATTCAGGGCGCAACTATTTATACTTAAAAGCACTATGATTTGATTGTGACCCGATCCACTTAGTCCTTGTCACGGGACAATTAATGCCACCTGCAACAAAAATGAATAAAAAAAGTGGATCAAAATATCATTATGTTATGTACAATACTTAAAAGAATGCTTTGGTTGTGCTATTTCACCATGATTTTGAGAATAAATAAAAAGAAGTGTACTTTGTGACAATCCTGTATGGAGTATCTTGAACACATTATCTCTTAGCATCAAGGCGCATGACCAGTGATACAAAATTGGGAAGCAATGTGGTTAGGATATACAGCAAAAAAATATATAAAAGATTTGAGAGGATTTCTGGATTTAGTTAACACATAAATTCAACATGTCACACTTTTCATATCTTGAATAATATCACCATTTCATTATCTATATAAGATTAATAGAATAGTAACAAACGGTTTTTGGAGAAGAATAAGGAAAACGGGATACAATTAATTAGTTACAAATAGTTAAGAGTTACCATATCATTAAAGTTAGTGAAAGAAGAAGAGATATTCTATAAATATATTTTGGAACCCAGGAAAAGTAGAGGGAATATATATGTTGTAACTCAAAGAGCCAAAATTATTATTTCTGGAACACTATACATTGAAGAAAATATATACTTTATTTCTTTACCTTATCTATGCAAACTTCTATTTTCTATAACTTCACTTTCTTTAAGTTTTCTGATGATAAGTTAATCTGCTTTGTCTCGTTTTCCTACAATGTATCTAAATAGATTTGGAACCTCAATAAATCTCAGATATTCATAGTTTATTTTTTTTTCATTAAATTAGGTGTGTAAAAATGCATTAGTGTTTAGAGAAGAAACAAGACCATATGAGCTATATCATTTGCAGCAACCTAAAATTTGGTGCCTGATCTGTCTTTTTACGGTGTAGTAGGTCTCTTGCCTGATCTGTCTCAATTTTTTTTCCCCAGGTTTATAAAACCAGAAAACATATTAGATAGATCAAGAATATCTTACGAAGTCATATAATCTTTTCTTTTTTTAAGTTCTCTGGCATAATATAAATCATGTTTATAACAAAGATTATGACCAAAAGTTTCGTGAGAGACGTACGTAAATCGTGGGGATCTTGACCAAATATTTTAGAAGGGTCAAAATAATATAATTCTTTGATTAGTAGATTAGATCATTAATACAGTGTTTTGAAAATGACTTCTCTAATTGAACAATTGAATCATTAGTATAATGCTTCAAAATATATGAAGAAGTATTATCTTATTTTCATCTTCACCAACAGCTTCCTCTTATCACTTTGTAAGATGAATCGATTATTTTATTTTTTATCAATATATTTATTCTTTTAAAAATAATATTAAAAAATAAAAAAATAATTTATCATAATCCAATAAAAAATTGAGAGATGTAATTATTAGAAGAAAATACATTATAGTCAAATCAGAATTAAAAATCGATTATAAAAAAATACATAATACACAAAGACTAGTGAGATAAAAACAAATGTTAATAACTATTAAACTAATATTTAATTATTTATTATCAAGTGAGACAAGAGAGAGTTACATTTTTTTCTTCAAGAAAAGAAGATAACAAATGACAAATGAGAACAAAAATAATAAGTTTGTGTTTAACGTCTTTTTTTACTTACTTCAACAACAAAAAGAAAAAGAAACATATAAGAGTGAGAGATGGGTATAAGTAAAAGACTAAAAAGACAAAGAGAAAGAAAATAAAAAATATCTCAATAAATATTTGGTTTAATTGCTATTTTGGTTCTTGTTACCAAACATGTCAAGTTAGTCTTCAAGTCTTTTTAATCTCGATTTTTTAGTCCTAATTTAACATTTTTTTATGAAACTTGAGAAAAAAAAAAGTAATTAAACCTAAATATTTTTATTCTTTATTATATTTACTTTTATGTTTTATTATTTATTAACTTTAAATGTTGTGTTTTAGAAAAGAAATAAAAAATACACACAATTTAATTTCTTTTAATTTCTAAAATATACTATCAATAATTTTATAAATTTTAAAATTTTCAAAAATATATATAACTAAAAAAAAATCAAAGATATTGGGGACCATGGCCCCTCTCCGCCCCATATAAAATTCGCCACTGAATGTAAACTATATAGGAATGTGAATATAATTTTTTTTTCTATTTTTTGCAACTTGTTTGTCTTAAAATCTTTCGGTTGGGAAGTTCAAGCACGGGCCTAAGTTCGGCATTGAATACAAATAAAACTCTCAAAACATTATATAGGGAAGATTCATATCTTATTGGTATTGGGTCTCCTTTACAAAATCGATTTGTACTCACTTACATATACTATAAATTAGCCTTAGTCAATGTGAGACTTCCACCACATATTTCTCATGTTGAGGCATATACATGCAATGCGAGAGACTAGACATTAATGGGTGGTCTGAAAGCAAGTGGAACAATAGATCCAATAAATAATAAAACTCAATAGTATATATTTTAATACTATGTTATGAAGTGGACTTTAAGTCTTCTTAACCTTACAAATCGACTTGTAAAGTAAAGTTTGCACTCACTACCATAAATTAACCTTAGTCAATGTGAGACTTCTTCCACCACACTCTCCTCACGTCGAGACATATACATGTTACGCGTGGCATTAAACATTAATAATGAGTGGTTGATAGTGATAGTGACTCGATAATAGGTAGAACAATAGACCTAACAAATAATAAAACTCAAAAGGGTAGGCTTTAATATCATGTTAAGAAGTGGACTTTAAGCCTAACTTAACCTTACAAAATCGACTTATAAGGTAAGGTTTGCATCCACTTATGTATTATAAATTAGCTTTATGTGGGACTTCCAATACACCCCTTCAAACCGAGACATAAATCTTGTGTGTGAGACTAGAGATTAATTAGTGGTCCAATAGCGACCCGGTAACGAATGAAAAAATAGACACAACAAATAATAAAATTCAATAGGATAGACTTTAATACCATGTTAAGAAGTAGACTTTAAGCTTAACTCTATTTTTTTTTAAGATAAGACTTCAAATAAAAGGTACTAATGAGTCTAAGTCTCATTATATAAAAATAAAAAAATGGAACAAAATTCAAAAACTCATTAAATTTACTAATGAAGGTGGCCCTTCCGAACACAAATGCAGAACAAAATCATACATAGGAGCTGGTGCAGGTAAGAATTTAAAGAGATATTTGATAAATAATTTTCAAGATAAAATAGTTTAATGTTTATGTGTTTGTCAATATGCCAGAGTTTAACGGACGCTGTGTAAGACCATGTTTGTTTTGTTTTATTTTTTTACTAAAAGTTGTCACAATGATTTGAATAATTTCCTATTTTTTCATGTACAATTTAAACCAAATATCTTGTATTTCATTTTTATTTTTATTCATAACCCAAGACCTTGTATAAATAATTTTGAATGACATCCATTTTAAGTTTTGGGTAGCCTTAATTAACCAGTAAAATTCATGATGCTTCTTATAATACATCACTAAATGCTAATAAATAAAAGTAATAAATGCTAGCAAAAGCTTTTTAATGTATTTACTTTTATTGCATCACTCTATATTTATTACATTAATTGCATTATTTAATTTCTCTTACAAATTTAACATTAAGTTTAAATTTTTATTAATAATAGAAGTGAGTTAAGATAATATGTTAAAAATGAATAAATAACTTTTGAATAAAACATTTCTGTACAGAAACAAAAATTTGTTTTCAATAAAACATGAATTAATTGTCTTCCCAATAAGGAACCAGATGTAATTTGATTACTTAAAAAATTAAAAATATTTAAATATGAGACATAAAAAATAATTAATTTATATACATTATTTGAACATAACACTACAAGAAAATTATTGGTTAATGACTAATTTTAATGACAAAAAATAATTAGTTATTATAATGTCTAATTTCGATATCAATTTATAAAATAAAAATTATTGGTAACTAAAATAGTTTAAAAAAATTATAATTGGTCGTTAAATTAGTAAGTAAAATAGTTTCAACAATAAATTGATCTCTGAATTTGCACTAACATTAACTGTATAGGTTTTAGCTATCAAAAGAATTAGTATCTAAATTAGTCTCTAATTGAAAAATTGATTTTTAAATTGATCTCTAAACAGATTTTTTTTGTCATAAAATTGATTACTATTTGATAGTTTTCTTGTGTAATTGCACGAGATTTTTAACAAAATAAAAAAAATTAAAAATATAAATTAATTTCATAATAAGTCTAATAACTAAAAAAAGAAATGTGGATTAAAAAAAAAAAAAAATAAAAAAATAAATAAAGAGAAAAATATATATATATATATATATATATATATATATATATATATATATATATATATATATATATAATATAGTGACCATAATAATCACTCTAAAAGTAATACTATTCTTTTTAATTTACATTTATAATGTATGTTCATTTAATTCAAAATTAACATGTAAGAAGAAAAATATTAAAAGAAATATAAAAGGTTTGTGATAGAAATGAGAATTAAACTTCTTTTTGAGAAAATAGTTAATACTTTGAAAATGAAAAATGAAAAAAATTGATACCGTTGTATAACATGAGTTTATGGTTCTTACATTTCTCTCTCCTAAATGTACGTTATAACCTAAGAACATGTTTTTTTGCTATATATACATGCTTCTTCTGTTCCATGTTTCTCACTTCTCTTCTTTGTTTTCTCCTGATTCACTCTGTGTCTCAATCTCTCTCTCTCTCTCTCTCTCTCTCTCTCACATTCTTTCATTCTCTTTGTCTCTTTCATTCCCTCTCTCTCCTTTTACTCCTCTTTCTGTGTCGATATCATTCCTTGAAGGTGCAGAAACCTTCACACCCTTTAGTGTTTTCATTTTGAAAGCCTCATTACTTGATTTTTTTTTTTCTCACAGTTTTTCTTTTTTTTTTTTCCTCTTTTCAGCAGATGGATCTTTCTGGGAAAAGAGTTTCAGTTTCAGGTGAAGGGAGAAGCTGCAACGGTGGTGGTGCTGGTGGCAGCAGCAACCTTCAGCTTGTCCCTTATTCAGAAAGCAAAAAGGTTTGCCCTTTCTGCCAGCGTGAATTCAAGTGCGGAAGATCCTTGGGAGGGCACATCAAAGTGCACAAGAAGAACCGCAGAAGCACCAAATTCACCCACAAGAAGAAGAGCAGCACAAGGAGGTTGAGATCCTCTTCAGCGCTAACAACCCCAACACCCTTGAATGTTGTAAGAGGTGATGAGATGGTAGCACCACTCAGAATTCTTGAAAGCGGTGCAAGGGGTGGTGAAGAAGAAGCACTGAGAATCGATGAAAGCGGTGCAAGGGGTGGCGAAGAAGAAGCACTGAGAATCGATGAAAGCGGTGGAAGTGGGGCTGAGATCCACGACATGTCGAAGTCCTTGGTGGGGTGCGGATGGAAGAGAAAGGGAAGGAGGGGCAGCAACGACGACACGAGCAAGTTGATGAGATGGAATCGTTATCCTTACTCCGATGATGATGAGTACGAGGAATGTGATGTGGAAGATTCGTGTGATGAGGATGACTACGATAACATCAAGTTGAGGAAATGGTTAAGGAGTCGAGGGTACGCAACAGGTGCCCATAAGATCTGTTGGACTAGGAGAATGTTGATGTGCAAAGTGTGCAATCAGTATTTTAGAACTCTGTCTGCAGTGATGAGTCATGTGGATGAGTGTGCCCTAACCAACAGTGATGATCAAGTTGTTGTTGATAACGGTGTCGGAGTTGGCGAAATGCCCGAGGATGCTCCAGTGACAAAAGACAATGGAGTTTCTTCCTCTTCTTCTGTACAACAAAAACAGCATGCATCAACTTCAACTCATGCTGCTGCTCCAACAAAAGATCTTCAATTGGATCTCAATGAAATGCCTCCTCCTGAGGATGATTGAATCTATATGTACAATAATACATACACGTTAACTTTCATTTTTTCTATAATTATTATATATTTCTTTTTTTTTCTATCTCTCTTCTTATCGCACCATATAACCTATAAACTTATCACTTTTTATTCTCTCAAGATGTATGTAATGTGTTGATGTACCGTTTAGTATTCTTAATTAAAATAAACTATTAAATAGTAACGAATTTTACAAACCAAAGCAATTAGTTTTTATTATCTAAATTAAATATTATTTTATAAACTAAAATGGTCTCTATTATAAATATTACAATTATAAATAAAAAATTATAATTGATTTATAAATTAAAGTCTAATTAATCTTTAATATTAACTATCAAAATTTTAACTATTTGTTATTATTGATTTTAACTATTAGACACCAATCCATTAATAACTAAAATTTTTGTAACAAATGTTACAAACCACTTTAAGCTCTAATTCTTAAATCAATTACAATTTTTTATTTATAATAAACACTATTTTAGATACCAATAAATTTTAGTTTATAACATAATTTGTAAATTAATCAATATAATAATTAATTATTATTTGTTTTTAAAATTGGTTGTTTTTTAATTATTTTATTGTAGTGGGTGAATACTTTTTATTAATCTTAGGACCCTATTATTACATATATTTGATATTTTATTAATAAAATGTTTTCTTCAATTTAAAATTATGGTAATATATAGTTTTATTAAGGTTTCGTTCAAGTCTCAATTTTTGAAGAGCAATAATTGATATTTTTTTCATTGAAATTGACTTAATTTTGGCAAATTATTATTACGGTTGGTTATAAATTATATTATATGTAAATTATAACACTTTGATTAATTTTTTGAATTATAAAATTGATATAAAAGTTTTTAACAGTAATATTAAATTAATAAAATAAACAAAGAAATAAAAATAATATTAACAAAAAAATTAGTTTGTTCAAATTGTGATTGATGATAGAAGATTGTAACTAGTTACGTGGGCCACATATACTTTAATCAGCATGTTCAAATCTTCAAACTTCGATTGTGATTGATTATTTTATTTGGATTCTTCTTGGTGCGGTTTCATGCGTTTCTTATTAGCAGGAGTTATTTTATATGTAATAAAGAGGAGTTTAATGAATGGAAAAAGGTTGGTAATATATATTATTATCTTATTAGATTGTTAGATGGATGTTTTTGTCTTTTTATCAAATTATTAATGGGAGTATTGATGGAGATAGCACCTTAATTAAAGATAATATATGAGATAAATTTATAATAAATAGGTTTAAATTTTTTTTCTTAAAATGTTATGAGAGTTTCTTTTAGTAAGGTTTGTTGAAATTATTATATCATCTATAATCAAATCATAATCGGACCGTAAAAAATACGTAGTCTTACACATAAAATTTACATGCATCAACGTGAGGTTTTGAGCACTTAAAACAAAAATATACAAGCTAAATCATACATACTAATTCAAGTAATCGCTTAAAGCGACGTATTATAGATGCTTAAACAATGAATAGTTATCAAACATGTTTGGTGAATTGCATTCTATTCATCCTCTTAGGGAATTTATTATGTTGTAGATTATGAAAAATAAACAAATGCCTTGTGATGTTATTATCTCTACATAATTGTCAAACCCCTTAGAGTAGAATTTCAAACTATTCTTTCTTGCAAGCTTTGATCATGTAATATCTTCTCTTGAAGCTTTTTTTATCTTTATATTTCATCTTGAGATCAGAGAATATTTTTATGTTCTTCTAAAACATTCAAAAATACATTTTCTGAAGGAAACTTCTTAAATAGATCATGTAGATATAACATTAACAACAACTCAAACATAACTATTTGTTTCCTAAATTATTTTAAAAGAGACATTGAAAGAATTAGAACAATGATCAAACTAGTTCTTGAACTTGATTTATTGATATTGTGATGGTGTTATTTGCCTAGTGGGCTATGGTGTGGGTTATTGATGTGTTGGTGAAGTCCCTGTTCAGGATCCTTCAGTGAATTCCACAAGTACAAGGTTAGGTTTCCTTCTTTGTTTTGATGTTGCCACGCATTTTCATTTCTTGGAAGTAAGAATTTGATGATTGACCTTCCTTTTAGGCACCATTTGTAATCACAACTTGTGTTCATCACCACTCATGATTATTTTCAATCAAAAATTACATCTCATGCTATCAAGGCCACCAACAATAAATAAAGAAAAACCGATCAAAGTAAAAGTTTTAATATGCTCATTTTTGTTTTCTTTGGTTTGCTCATTAAAATAAATGCAATGAATTATTAATCTACCCAAAATCCTGCACACTCAATGATCGAAGCTAATGGTGAACATTCATGTATAAAAACAATAAAGCTTTGGCCTATTTCATAATAAAAAATAGATTTCCAATGCAAATGCCAAAAGGGTGTAACGCTTCTTTCATAGCACTTGTCCCAAAAAAACGAAACTCGCTAGGTATGGAGGATTACAGACATATATCTTTAGTTGCTTGTGTGTATAAGATTATATCTAAGATCCTTGCAAATAGGCTAAAGAGTGTATTACCTAAGATAATAGATTACTCTCAATCGGCATTTATTAAAGAAAGAGGACTACTAGATAGCATTTTGGTAGCCAATGAGGTGGTGGAAGAATATAGAGCTAAGAACAAGAGGCTGGCAATAATCAAAGTGGATTATGAAAAAGCCTATGACTCAGTGAGTTGGGAGTTTCTATACTATATGATGGTTAGACTGGGGTTTTGTGCTAGGTGGATTGCATGGATAAAAGAATGTTTGGAATCATCGACAATGTCCATTTTGGTTAATGGGAGCCCTACTAAGGAGTTATGTCCTAAAAAGGGGCTTAGACAGGGAGATCCTATGGCACCTTTCCTTTTCCTTATAGTAGTAGAGGGTCTAGCAGGGATGGTCAGACAAGCGGTAAAGAAAAATTTGTATTATGGAGTACATGTGGGATCTAAGGCTATTAACGTGGGACTACTACAATTTGCAGATGACACCCTTTTTATGTGTGAAGCAAAGATTCAAAATGCTTGGGTCATAAAATCTATATTGAGAAGTTTTGAACTGGCCTCAGGACTTAGAGTTAATTTCTTCAAAACTAAAATTGGAGGAGTGGGTTTGGAGGCAACATTACTTAAACAATTCTCCAATATTTTAAATTGTAAACATATGAAAATCCCATTCATGTATCTTGGAATGCCAATTGGTGGAAACCCAAGGAAGAGTCAATTCTGGCAACCAGTGATAAATAAAGTTAGAAATAGGCTTTCTAGTTGGAAAGGAAAACTAATTTCCGTAGCTGGACGGGTGTGCTTCATAAAATCGGTAATTTCTGCTCTCCCGTTATACTATATGTCTTTCTTTAAAATGCCGAAGAGTGTCGAAAAGGAACTCATCAAAATACAAAGAAATTTTCTCTGGGGTTGGGGATCTGAAGCTAGGAAAATAGCATGGGTAAGTTGGGAAAATATTTGTAAGCCAAAGGAGATAGGGGGTTTAGGCATTAGAGATATTGGGAACTTTAACACAGCGCTCCTAGCCAAATGGAAGTGGAGATTGGGAGTGGAAGATCATGGAGTATGGAAACAGATCTTGGATTCAAAGTATGGTTCATGGAGGGTACTCAATGAAGCTAATACCTCTAGGGCAGCTTCAAAGTGGTGGAAAGACATCCACAAAGTGTGTGGAAATACTGAGAGTGGGCGTTGGTTTGACAACTGCATAGAGTGGGTGATTGGTGAAGGAAAAAAGGTCAAACTTTGGGAAGATAAATGGATAGGGGAAGAATCACTTTGTCATAAGTTCCCTAGACTGTACTCTATATCAGAATGTAAAGGAAAATCACTACAAGAGGTAGGACATTGGGAAGAGAACGAATGGATTTGGGATCTAACTTGGAGGAGACAGAGACTATTATGGGAGACAGTGTTGGAGGAACAATTCCTTCAAATACTCATCAACCGAAGCCCTACTAAAGGGAATCCAGATATGTGGAAATGGAAGGAAGAAGGGGAAGGTATATACACAGTTAGGTCTGCTTATAATAGACTGCAAGGAACCCATGATGGGGGAGAGAATAGAGTGTTTGAAATTTTGTGGAAAATGAGAGTTCCGCCGAAGGTACAAGTACTTGGTTGGAGACTGTTTTTGGACAAGCTTCCAACAAAGACTAAATTATTAGCGAGGGGGACTTACTTACAACATAGTCTTTGTGAGTTTTGTTTAGAATGTGAAGAGACTATAGAGCACCTATTTATCTCATGTAAAGAATCCCAAAAAGTGTGGAATATGTGTTATAAGTGGCTAGGCTTAAGCACTGTATCTCATATTATGGTAAGGAACAACTTTCAACATTTCAACATTGTTAACCTTAATAGGCAGCAAAATCTTGTTTGGAAAGGAATGTGGTTAGCAATCATAGGAGAAATCTGGAAACAAAGGAATGGGGTTATTTTCAAGCAATATAAAGTAGACCCTATTGAGATATTTGGTCTTGCACAGGTAAATGCATGGGTATGGATGAAACACAAATTTTCATCTGTAAAATTCTCATATAGTGATTGGTGTCTATCCCCGTATACTTGCTTAAAATCTCTTTGATATGTTAATTGATGTGTGTTTAAGTGCTCCAAGCAAACAGATGAAGGATATGTGTTTAAGAGAGCCAGGATTCTTAAGTGAAGGATAGAAGGAAGACTACATAAACTAAAGTAAAAAGGCAAATCAGTAAACAAGATGGAGGAAGCCATAAAACAGCTTGAAGGAAAGTCGGTCGATGCTGTGTGAGAGGATGAAAATAGACAGACCAGGATACTAGCAAGAATTCCGTCAAGGCTAAACTTCTGCATATATTTTTTTGGCCAGGGAATCCAAAGCTCATGCTTTCAGCGTTATATACAATCTGCAATGTTATTCTGCATTAAAAAGAAGAATGGTTTTTGTTAGCATTTGGTATATATTATGTTAGGTGATCTGATATAGATGCTCACATATGGTCCTTTTGGTTGTGGATCATAATGCTTATATAGACTGTTTAGGTTGTGGCTGGTGATGTTATGATGCTAAGCTAATGCATCAAATCATACAGGTTTTTTGTGTAAGGGTTAGAGCACCCCTCAAGTGCTCTGCTAATTTAATTTTATTCTTTGCTGATCAAAAAAAAATTTCCAATGCAAATGCAAAACATTCAAGGCAGCACAAAATGCACATGCACTTAAAAACTCCCAGTTGGGTTCATGAGCTATGGGTTATGCTGCTTGAGTGAACCCTAACTTTTTATATTTAATGCAATATAGATTTTTAAAAAATCATGAAAGACACTTACCTGGATTCTAGATGTAGAAAATATGAGAGGTTTAAGGGTTTTGAATTTTTGAGGATGAAAGAATAAGAAAAGGCAAAATTACTGGATAGTGAAAGAATGAATGTTTAAAAATTGAGTAATAGTTTTAAAAGTTTAAGTTTAAAAAATGAACAATGATATTTTATCAACTAAGTTTTAACAACTTTCTCTTACAATATGAGGTGTCATCTTTTAAGTGGTTTTGGAATAGAAAAATTAAGAATGAGAAAATGAAAAACTAGTGAACCACTTAAAAAAATACCACCTAAAATTGTAGGAGAAAGTTGTCAAAATTTAGTAATCAAAAAATCATTTTCCTTAAAAAATTAAACCTTTATTTGAAAAACCCGCGCATTGCGGCTCAACACCAGAACTGGTGCTTAAACATAAAATTGTTATATTTCATCAAAAATTTTCACAACCACTCTCTGTGCTTTTTCTCATACTTATCACAATTAAGATGCACTAAAATCCATGCAAACTAATTCTACCTAAAACAACAGGAAATTATATACATTATTAAATACATTAGGGTGCCTCTAGTAGTGCTTGTCTAACGTTATTACCTCAATGCCTTAAACTCTAAAGCTAGACAATATTGATGATAGTGGTGAGCCTCTCAAAATCAACACCATAGTATGCCTTCAACCTCTACTCATTTATTGGCACAAGCAAGTTTGAAGCAAAGATTTGATAAACTAAATGCATGAAGATCACATGTATTTGATGAAGATTGATGAAGATCTACTTGAAGATTATGTTTCTAGTGTATTAAATCTGAAAATAATGTATTAAATTTAATCATTAGGTGTTATATCATGTTGGTAGGCTATATGACATATGTTAGTTGTCTTATTAGTCTTAGTGTGTCTCTTTTAATTTGTTAAAATGAGTTTTAACAGTTTAAAAGACTTGTAGTATATAGTTTCTGGTATGAATGTATTCAATCAGTTGAATTATTTTTCAATCGACTGATTTTACTTAAGTCAAGTGAAATCAACTGACTGTACAGAAAATTCAACCGATTGATTCACTTAAACTAGACTATATATGTTTTGTTTTCGAGAGTAGAGATACAATTATGAGTTTTAGAGTGCGAAAACTTGTCAATCATCATTGGAAAACTCTCTCTCTTTCTCTCTATAATACAGAGTTGCAACATGTTGATTGAAGATCTTGGTTGATCTTGGAGGCATTTTGGCTTGTGAGTAGCTTGAAGAACATATGTACGGTTGGCTAGGGAGAGCCACCATCAGGTTTGGTTGTCTTATACCTTTAGTTGTTTGCCTAATGTGATTTTAGGTCTGTAAGTGTTATTCTTGTAGGGTGTAACACCCTAGATGGATATTACTTGATAAAATAAAATTTTATTGAAATTCAAGATAGCAAATAAGATTCCCAAACGTGGGAGAAATTAAAACTTTATTGCTGTAGTTATATTACGATGTGACATCATTATTACAAGCTCATAGTAGAGAAAAGCTCCATAACGTTTATTACAATGTCTGAAATAAAAATAAAAAGTAAAGCATCCCCTAGTATGCCCCGCTCAGTCCCTACGCATCATCATGCTCACCTGGATTCACATTTGCTCTCACGTGACAAGTTACGTGATCATCGCCAAACACAAACAGAAAGGGTGAGCTGAGAAAAAAAATAATACAATCAATGAAATAATAAGAATTAACCCTCACCCAATCTATTTTAGCCAATTTTAGTTTATTGACTCCTTTATAACATCATACCCCAATCTCATAACCTTTATGAGAAAGATCCATTCACAACCTTGGCCCTTAGGGATTATCATACTTTCACGAACCTACCCACTCGTGGTCCAGCTCTACGGACCTCCCCGCCCGTAGTCCAACTCTACGAACCTGCCCGCTCGTAGTTGAACATGCGTGAACACCTACTATAAACCTCCCCGCTCATAACAGCCTCAAGTGTGAGCACGGAACATATGAACCTCCCCGTTCGTATCCCCACACAAGAGTACAACAGATACGAACCTCCCCGCCCGCATCAATCACGCGTCTCAAATCTCCGTTACGAACCTCCTCGCTCGTAACTTCATCCAAGGATATCCCAAACCAAGACCCTCACAACAATCCATGCAAAGCACACTATAAACATACTATGCCACTGCATTATCACCTGGCGTAGCCCAAGCGCGCCAGGCGAAATGACAGTGTAGACCACTGGGCGGTTCCACAACACAGCCGATGCCACGACACACAGGGCTTCCCTTATTTCTTGCTATCGCCTGGCGGTTCACTCTCACTGTCAGGCGTTACACCAGTAATGTGACACTACTAGTTTTAGGTACTCTAATTTAGTTCCAAGCATCAAACAATTCAATTCTCAAACATCTAGAAACCAAAATACAGATTCATATACTTAAATTTACAACATCACAACTCATATGTATCATCATATTTTAACACTCATACATTGCCAATTTGCACCCTTGAATTTAGTCACGCATACCATTGTCAAGAGATTCTTCATGCTCATATTACGATTCACAAATAACAACACATTTAAATTGAAAACAACCATAGCAACATTGCTATAAAAAAAATAGCATTAGCATTTGCTTTAAAAAAATAGCAACAACAGTTGTTATATAAAAAAAACGGCAGCAGCATTTGCTATTAAAAAAAGAACAACAGCAGCATTTGCTATAAAAAAAACAGCAGCACTAAAAATAAACAAACAGCAGCAGCAATGAAAATAACAAATAGCACCAATAATAGTATTGAAAATAAATGAGTAGTAGCAGCAACAATATTTAAAATAAATAAACAGCAGCAACAACATTGTAAAGAAATGAATAACAACAGCCACAACATTGGAAATAAATAAACAGCAGCAATAGCAATGAAAACACCAGACATCGAAAATAAATGTAATATTTTAATATATTATATGTTTTCTTTCATTTCACTTTTAAGATGTATAATGTTTTGAAAGTTCAACTCCGTTTTCATAAAATATTCATATATATATATATATATATATATATATATATATATATATATATATATATATATATATATATATATAACTTTTAGTGGTAACGAAACTGAAATTTTTATGTCATCTACTTTGGCAACGTACACATTGCCAAAATTGATAAAACTATCTCCTCTGCCAAAAAATTGAAAGCTCCTGACTCACCAACTATTCTTCTTTATTATAAACAATATCTAAATAAGAAGAACATAAGACCTATCCTATAACTATTATTTGTCCAGGTAACCCACTTTCAATCATAATATATATAATGTAAATGATTTCATCCGTGTTAGTAACTGTTTTTTTTACAACAATCCCATGTACATAATATCTCCAAATTTATTCACTTAATAACCTAATATAATACAATTGCATATCTGCACCGGCTTACATTAATCGAAATTTCTGATTTTTTTTCCAAATTGGTGCAATTTTTTTTCCAATTTCCTAAAATGGTGCAGTTTTTTTTTTAAATTCTCGGCAGAGGTAAGTCGTGAAAAAATGGCACGACTTCATCTTGAAGAAGTCGTGTCAAATTAAGGCGAATTTGATTAAAATAAACTGAAGTCGTGCCAACATGGAGAGACTTTTGTGTTATGAAGAAGTCGTGTCATATTCAGACGACTTTAATTAACATTTAAAGCAAAGTCGTGCCAATGTGGAAAGACTTCAATATTAAATTGTTAATGAAGAAGTCGTCCCATATTGGAGAGACTTCAGTGTTGTATTGATAATGAAGAAGTCGTACCATATTGGAACGACTTTAGTTCGAATAAAAATTAAATATTTTTTAGTCATGTTAATTAGTTAAATAATAATGCATATAAATAATTAAAAATTTTATGATGATTTTGGAAAAAAAACCTCGTAATTTCCCTGTACCTACTCAGTTTGCTTTTACCAATTCTAATATAATCTAAATTTCTCCACGATTTCCCTTGAAAAAAAAGTATAGCAACTTCATATAAAAAAATACACTACCGTAGTAAAATACCTAACTAAAACCAATTGTTCAGCCCCTTTTTTATTTCTATAATATGCCTACACAACACTCCAATTACGAAGAGAATTTAATAAGCAAATCATTTCCAACTCTGTTTTATCCCACGTCAAACATCATTGTAAACAACTACAATTGCCTACGACCAATTCTACTTTATCCAATTAAAACATTTATACCGATAATTCAAACAAACTCTTATTTGTAACCAACTACAACTTCATATTTGCCTCCCGTACCCGAGAATTCAAATGAGCCCCAATATAAAGTCTAGATACTTATGAACAAGAATTATTGGAATCACATAATAAGAGAAATGTTAGCTCCCCATACCTGGTTTCCTTGCTCCTAGTGCACTTCCAATGATCCTTCCTCGTCCCCCAAAGCTTTAACTCTTGTTCCTACTCTAAAAACTCCTTTCCAACACTCCTTTTTCTCTCCCTCTGCCTCGGCTGCAACACTTTATGACTCTCTACTTTCTCACTCACTCTCTTCTTCCTCTCAATTTCCAGCCCCCAAAATAAATAAATAAAATACTAAACGAAAATTAATTAATAGCTAAGGTTAGTGGCTATTAACTTGTGCTTTTACTTCCCCAACAATTGCCTCTACGTTTTCTCGGAGGAACTCTAGAGTTTCTAGGTTTTTCCTTCTTTAGCAAAAATATTAAACATGAAAAAGAATAACTCATGCTAACCAAGACTCAAACTCACACCCTTCCACCCACCAAGTCTATGCACAACCAACAAGCTATCACATGATTCATGTCAATTCTTACGTACATACCACCTTAATCCATGCTTCCGCATTCACAATATATTTGCAAAATAAAACATAATTAAATAAACATACTAATGGCATACACAAAACATGAACCCAAGTCCTTTTAATATAATCAAGTGCTCTTAACCACTTAAGCTAACATTATTCCTTGTCTAAGGTTTATCAAGGAACTCCCTTAGGATATTCTCAACCCACCATTACTTATACTTTATTAATTATTATTTGTATGAATTTCCTGAGTCTTCAATAGGGTGTTAGTCTAGATTTTTGTGAGTCAAAAATCTTGTGAGTTTCTTTGTTCAAAAGTGTAATCTTGGTGTGTGATTTGTAAAACTTTTGAATATAGTGCAAACCAGGCTCAGGTTATCCTGGTAAATTGGATGTAGCTCTGTGATTGAGTGAACTAGTATAAAAACAACTGTGCAATTCTATTTCCTTCATCTCACTCACTTTGAATCATTTTAAAAACTCAAGAAAACCAAGGAATCCACTCTTTGTTGTGCTTTAATGCATTCTTGTGTAATCGGAGACTATATACATGTTAGAAATATTGTTTGGAACAAGTCTTGTATAGGGATGACAACGGATAGTGCCTACCCGCGACCCGACCCGCAACAAAAAAATCCACCCGTTACCCGCGTGGGTACCTGTTTAAAAAAATATATTTTATAAATATTTAAAATTAAATTTAAATAAAATTACAAAAAAATATAAATTAAAATATAAATTCAATTAAATATAAACTCAATTTAAATTTAATATAATCTATATATATATATATATATATATATATATTTACGGATAACAATTACTCGCGGGTACGGATAGTATGATACCCGCACCCAACCCGTTATAAGCGGGTATTAAAATATCCGCTACCTGTTACTCGCGCGTAACAAATACCCACGGGTACAAACTATCCGTCACAGATTTTATCTGCGAATACTCACAAGCACGAGTATTTTTGCCATCCCTAGTCTTGTATGTAAAAGTTTGTTGTTTGAGTTAAATTTGTGAATTCTGCATAAATTCTCAGGATTTTAGCCAATTGATTTGAAAGTTTAATTGATTGTTTCATAGCTCAAGAACAAATTAGTCAGCTGTTTTATTTTTTTGACCGATTGAAAGTGTAATGTTCTGCAACTTTTACATTCTAATTCTCCAATCTATTTGATTCAATTGAAAGGGGTTTTATACTTTCAAAAAAGTTTTAAACAACCAATTCAATCCCCCTCCCCCTTCTTGGCTTAAATCACTATTCCAAAACTAGCAATTGGTATCTAGAGCAAGGTTCTTGAAAGATATTCAAGTTTGATTAAAAAAATATTTTGAAATGGCTGAAAATAAACTCCCTTTTGCTGAAGGTGCCTCTATTCATAGGCCACTTATGTTTAGTGGCATAAACTATCAGTTTTGAAAAATAAGAATGCAAATTTTCATTGAATCTATAGACAAAAATAAGAATGCAAATTTTCATTGAATCTACATGTCTTGTTGAAAATAAGCAGGTGGATAAGCCTTAGAATGAATGGATGGATGGAGAAAGGAGAATAGCTCAATATGATTGCAATACCAAGAATATCATCACTTCATCTTTGAATATGGATGAATTTTTTAGGGTCTCCCATGGTAAGAGTACAAAGGAAATGTGGGATATATTAGAAGTCACACATGAGGGGATGAAAGAAGTGAAGAAAGCAAGGAAGCATGCCTTGATTCAAGAGTATAAGCTTTTAATCCATCTCAGAATCTAAGGATTTATCCATTATCACCAAAATTGCACTTTTTGGCAAACTAAGAGAGCATGAAATTGAAATGCAAAGGCTAAGTGAGCTTGAGTCAAGTGAGAAAAATGTGAAAATCATAGCCTTGAAGGCTAGCTCTGATAAGAGTGACGAAACCAAAGAAGAGGTAGCTGAATCAAGTGATAATGAGAACTTGAATCTATTAGTCAAGAGATTTGGGAAGTATCTCAAGAGGAAAGGCAACAAAGGTAATCAAAGGAGGTACATTTCTATACAAAATGATTTAAGTAATACTTCTAAATTCTCATGTTATAATTGTGGAAAGCAAGGGCATATCAAGATTGAATGTCTTAATGTTAATAAAGAGAAGGAGAAGGTTGGTGACAGGAAAAAGGAGAAAAAGGCCAAGGAAAGACGTGCCTATATAGTTTGGGAGGACAGTGATGATTCAATAAGTACTTCATCTTAAGAAGGAAGTGAGGAAGCAAATCTATGCTTCATGGCTGAATATGAATCATCCTCATCAAGCCAAGTGAGTTCCTTGTCATCCAACTATGTGACGAAGGATTTAATAAGTAGAAGCCAATTGATGAGGATTTAATATGTCATCCAACACATTCTTCTAGTTGAAAGGCTAAAGAACAATTTTATAAGTATAAGTCAACTATATGACAAAGGTTTTAAATTTGTGTTTAAAAACCAAATCATTGCCTTATATATGATGCATGTGGTAGCATTGTGTTGTTAGGAAAAAGAGTCAACAATATATACTTGCTTAATCTGCATCATGCATCATTTAGCATTCATTGTTTGCTTACAAAAGAGGATGATACTTGGTTATGGCTTAGGAGGCTTTGTCACATACATATGCACCATTTGAATCAGCTAAACAAAAAAAGTTGCTAGAAGGTTTACCAAAACTTAAGTTTGAGAATGATAGAATATGTGAAGCATGCCAAAAGGAAGTGGATTGAACCCAAGGGATTATCAAAGGACAACATAATTGGTGATATAAAATAGGAAGTATCCACTAGACTCAAGCTTGTATTCTTTGAACATGTTGCATTTATGTCTCAAACTGAACCTAAAAATGTGAATGATGCATTAGGTGATAGTAATTGGGTTGTTGCTATTCAAGATGAGCTTAATCAATTCACTAGAAATGATGTGTGGTCTTTTGTTCCTAGAACTAATGAAATGAATGTGATTGGTACTAAATGGGTGTTTAGGAATAAAATGGATAAAAATGGTAACATTGTTAGGAATAATGTTAGGCTAGTTGCTAAAAGTTATAATCAAGAGGAAGCAATTGATTTTAATGAAACATATGCACCTGTGGCTAGGCTAGAAGTTGAGATTATTGTTGGCATATGTTTGTATGTGTAATTTTAATCTTTCTTTAATGGATGTGAAAAGTGCATTCTTGAATGGTTTCTTAAATAAAGAAGTGTATGTATCACAACCCCTTCGCTTTGAAAATCACCTTTATCCTAATTATGTTTTCAAATTAAAAAAGCCTTGTATTGTTTGAAACAAGCACCATGACAGTGGTACGAGAGGCTGAGTAATTTTCTTCTATCTAAAGGTTATGCTAGAGGTGTTGTTGATAAAACACTTTTCATTAGAAAATATGCAAGGGATGTGATACTTGTTCAAGTGTATGTTGATGATATAATATTTGGATCAAATAATAACTCCATGTGTGAAGAGTTTGTTGCAACTATGCAGGAAGAATTTGAGATGTCTATGATGGGTGAGTTAACCTACTTCCTAGTGTTGCAAGTGAAGCAACTCAAGCATGGGACAATTTTAAGTCAGTCAAAATATTATTTTGACATGCTGAAAAAGTTCAAAATGGAGGATTGCAAAGAGGCTACCACTCTAATTGCTACAAACTGCCTTATGGATGTAGATGAAATTGGACAACAAGTTGATTCAACCAAACATAGAAGGTTGATTAGTTATTTGCTATATCTAACAGATAGTAGGCTGGATATCCAATTTGGTGTTTGCTTGTGTGCAAGGTTTCAATCCAATCCAAAGGAATCACACTTCAAAGCTGCAAAGAGGATTCTCAAGTATTTGAAAGGGACAACTAATATTGGATTGTGGTCTCCTAATGAGTCTACATTATTCTTAGTGATTTTTTCAGATTTTGACTATTTAGGGTGCAAATTGGATAGTAAAAGCACAAGTGGTACATGTCATCTACTTGGATTAAGACTAATCTCATGGAATAGCAAGAAGCAAGCATGTGTAGCACTCTCTACTACTGAAGCTAAGTACATAACAGTTAGACATGTATGTGCTCAAAGCATATGGTTGAAGCATCAACTTATAGATTATGGTGTAAAGCTATACATGGTACCCCTTTATTGTGACAATACAAATGCAATCAACATAACTAAGAATCCAATTCAACATTCTAAAACAAAACACATTGAAATCAGGCATAATTTCAGAAGAGATCATATTCAAAAAGGTGAAATTGAAATCAAGTTTGTGAAAACTGAAAATCAATTGGCGGATTTATTCACTAAACCACTTGCACGTGATAGATTCAACAAGCTTAGAACTGAATTAGGTGTTCTTGACATGAAGAATGTACGTTGATATTTGTTTGGCTTGTTAATTTTATTAGATCATGTGCTTACTACATTTAAAGTGTTAAATTCTGTATAATTTGTGAACTGCTAGTATTTTAGTCAGCTAAATTTGCAAAACAACACATAGATTTCACTTAAACTATCAAAATATGCATAATTTGTGTTATGGAACTATTTCAATCTGTTAATCCTCACAAAACAACACATATATTTCTCTTAAATTGGTCTAGTGTGAATTTCGTGTGATTTGAAATTTTTAGTCAGCTAAAATTGCAAAAACAACACATTGATTTCACTTAAAACTACCACTACACCAAAAATTTGTGACCTGGTACAGTTTTAGTCGACAAACTCTGTATTTTTATGTGTTGATTTCACTTATGTTGATGTGGATTTGCTTGAATTGATTTTAATTGATTGACCTAGTCAAAGTATCCATCACATGACATTATTTAGACCGTCATAGCAGCAAATAATAGTTATTACAATAGCTAAAATCAACTTTTCATATTGCATTTACCATAAAGTGGTTTAATTACATGATTTCCAACGTGCATACATTAGATTGAACTATTTGTGAGTGGATTGTACATAAAACACATGGGAAACACATCATTGAATACTCTGATACTGATTCAATCATATTTAATTGGTTGTGATTTCTTGTACTGCATTGAAACCAGAATATCTGTAAATTAATTGACTGATTTTAAAAATCAACACACTAATTCTATAAATACATGCATAAGCATCATGCATTGGTATTCCTATCTGTTAGAAAAAGCCAAACCTACAATTCACCATGCCTAGAAGACAGAGAACAACTTCCTCAGATGAAGAAATCTCCACCCCACCTACTTCATCCTCTCTTATTTCCTTGAATCATGGAAGGCTTGAAGAATGGTTTGAAGGGCATGAAGATAGGATCCAAAACGTCTTGATTGAGATCAATATGAAGCAAATGATTCTTCCTAAGGTAATTTGCATGTCATGGTTGAGGACAAAGAACTTTGGGACCCTAGAACAATATCTCAAAGCTCAAATGATTCTTCCTAAGGTAATTTGCATGTCATGATCCATAACCCATGGCCATTAAGATTTATCAACCTCCTTAGAACACTGGACCTCCATATTCCCAGTTTGAAATGATGGTTCTCAACCAACTTCAAGATTTTAAGATGGCACAAAATGCACATCATGCATATTGCACAACAAGGTTCCAAGACTTGGATGATCAGCTGCACAATGTTCATGACCTCCTCTCCAATGTCTATAATAGAGACAACCCCAGGGATGAATGAAGGGGATGACTCATAGGTCATGCATTGCATGTTGTTGCTGCATTTGTGTGTTTGTCTATCTATTCTAGCTTTTTAATAGGCTATTTTGCAATTTCAATTGACATATTATATCAATCTCAGTTTCATGATGTATTTTTCATTTCTATTTTAATTTTGCAGTGTTTGTATTCAATATCAGTTGCCTTGATACTCCCCTATGTTACTACTTTAATGAAAATTTTACTCTTTCCAAACTAATATGTGCATTAACTTTCATTTTATGAATCCAAAGGGGGAGAAAAAGGAGTAAAATTGGAAAACTTTAAATTACATCCGCTAGAACCATGTAATATAGCAAACTGAATTTGAAATCTGAATTTAAATCGCATTACTAGTGATAGGGGGAGCATATGCATATGTAATATGTATGTGTGCTTTTGCTTGAATGTGTGTTTGTATATTTGTATCTTGTATGCAAAAGCCTTTTCAGGTTACTCAATGGATCTTAGCTCATTAATTCAACTCAAAGGTGTTAGCTTCATCAAATTAGGGGGAGAATATTGTGACAAGCTAGCTTGAAGCAAAGATCTGATAAAGCCAAATGCATGAAGGTCACATCTGTTTGATGAAGATTGATGAAGATCCACTTGAAAATTATGTTTCTAGTGTATTATATATGGAAATAATGTATTAAATGTAATGATTAAGTGTTATATCATGTTGGTAGACTATATGACATAGGTTAGATGTCTTGTTAGTCTTAGTGTGTCTCTTTTAATCTGTTAAAATGAGTTTTAACAGGTTAAAAGGCTTGTAGTATATAGTTTTTGGTGTGAATGTATTCAATCAGTTGAATTATTTTTCAATCAACTCATTTCATTTAAGTCAAGTTAAATCAACTGATTGTACAGAAAATTCAACCGACCGATTTCACTTAAACCAGACTATATACGCTATGTTTTCGATAGCAGGGGTATAATTCTGAGTTTTAGAGTGCGAAAACTTGTCATTCACACTAGAAAGTTCTCTCTCTCTACAATACACAATTGTAATGTGTTTATTGAAGATCTTAGTTGATCTTAGAGGCATTTTGGCTTGTGAGTAGCTTGAAGAACACATGTATGGTTAGATAGGGAGAGCCACCATCAGGTTTGGTTGTTCTTGTGCCTTTGGTTGTTTGCCTTATGTGATTTCAGGTCTATAAGTGTGATTCTTCCAGGTGTTAGTCTAGAGTTTTGTCTGAGTCCAAAATCTTGTGAGTTTCTTTGTTCAAAAGTGTAATCTTGGTGTGTGATTTGTAAAACTTTCTAATATAGTGGAATCAGGCTCATGTTGTCTTGGTAAACTGGATGTAGCTCTATGATTGAGTGAACCAATATAAAAAGAACTGTGCAATTCTCTTTCTTTCATCTCACTCACTTTGAATCATTTTAAAAACTCAAGAAAACCAAGGAATCCATTCCTTGTTGTGCTTTAATGTGTTCTTGTGTAATCTGAGGTTGTGTACTTGTTAGAAATATTGTTTGGAACAAGGGTTGTATGTAAAAGTTTGTTGTTTGACTTAAATATGCGAATTTTGCATTCTGCATAAATTCCCAGGATTTTAGCTGACTTATTTAAAATTTTAATCGACTGTTTCTTAACTCAAGGACAAATTAGTGTGCTATTTTATTTTTTTACTGATTGAAAGTGTACTATTCTGCAACTTTTACATTCTAATTTTGTAGTCTATTTTATTCAATTGAAAGGAGTTTTATGCTTTTGAAAAAGTTTTAAACAGCCAATTCCAACACCTTCCTCAGCTAGCCATTACAAAAATGAATACCACAATCACTCATGAGCACTCTCAGTGATTCAAACCTAAAGAAAATATTCTTCTGACCAGAAAGGGCCCTTCTTAATAATCTACTAGCTCCTATCTTGAATAAGTAAGAATCATCCCAGATTAATTTGTTTGCATCCTTAAACAATTTCATCCTTTGGTGTCAATCATATTCCTCTAGGATTATACTAGCAGCCTTTAACTTTGCTATATCAGCAAACAAAGGACTATCTTGAATTGCAAACATTTTGTCATATGGGGATTCTTCTAGGATCTCCTCCTCTTTACTTGTAACTTTTTATTGGTGAGTCTTAATAAGTGATCAGCCACAAAATACTCACTACTTTTCTTGTCTTTGATCACTAAATCAAACTCTTATAGTAATAGTATACATCTGATCAACCTTAGCATGAAATATATTTTGGTAGTAGATACTTTATTGCAACATGATTAGTGAAAATTGTAATTGATGATCTTATGAGGTAAGCATGTAATTTCTCCATTCCATATGCACTACAGTCAGAAGCTTATTTTGAGTGGTAGCATAATTGATTTGAGCTTCATTCAGTACCTTGTTGGAATATACTGTATCAAATAAAATTGCTTGTTCTTCGTTTGGCCTAAGACAACCCCCATTCCTAATCATTACTATCACATATCATCTTAAAACTAAGATTCCAATCTGGTGCAGTAATCATTGGAGTTGACCTCAATTTCTGTTTCAACATTGAGAAGTAAGTTGCTAAGAGGCTTGGCAAATTTTGAGAAGTTCTTCATAAACCTTCTATAGAACCCAACATGGACTATGAAGCTTATGATTCCTTAACATTAATTGGAGGATGGAGTTTTTCTATGAACTCTACCTTAGCTAGATCAAATTTAATTCATTTCTCAGAAATCATATGACCAAGCACAATTCCTTCCTTTACCATAAAATTATATTTTTTCCAATTTATGACTAGATTTGTCTCTACACACCTTTTAAGCACTATGTTGAGGCTTTCCAAACAACAATCAAATGATGAACCAAATACAAAGAAATCATCCATAAAATCCTTTATGATTTTCTCAATTAAATATGAAAATATGGACAACATACACCTTTGGAAGGTGGTTGGAGCGTTGCACAAGCCAAATGACATTTTTCTATATGCAAAGACTCTAAATGGACAAGTCAAAATTTTCTTTTCCTAGTCTGTTGGATCCACTACTATTTGATTGTAACTTGAATTTACATTCAAGGAATAGTAGTATGTTAGTCTAGCTAAACTTTCAAGCATCTAATCCATAAAAGGATGTGGGAAATGACTTTCGTTGTTTCTTGGTTTAACTTTCTATAATCAATGCATATCCTCCTCCTTGTAACTGTCTTAGAGGGAATTAACTCATTGTTCTCATTTTGAATAACTAACATTCCTCCTTTTTTAGGTACAATGTGAATAGGACTTACCCACTAACTATCTAAGATAGGGTAAATCATTCCAACTTCAAGTAACTTTATCATCTCCTTCCTTACAACTCCTTTCAAGGTAGGATCAAGGCATCTTTAAGGTTAAGCTAAAACCTTAAATTCATCTCCTATTAAACTTTTATGCATACAACATGATGGAATAATACCTTTCAAGTTTGATAGAGTCTTGTGATATAAACACATTTGCACAAGGGTTGACTTAGAATCTTTGGGCTAGAACCTTTTATGAAACTTGGAAAATTAGTAAAAAAAAGGTAGATTGGAAAGTCGCTAAATTCCAATTTGGATAATAGTTTAGAAATGTCAATATCTTGAGTTGTATAACTCCAATTGTGGTGATTCCAAAATGGTGTGAAAGTTCATGCTCTAAACTTTAATTAAGGCTTAAGAATCACTAATTTTGGGCGAGTAAAATGAGTGTTATGGCCACGAGATAAATATGGGCAAAAAAGGATATTTTCTGAAATTTGAGTGAAGAAGAATAAGAGGTGAATATGAAAGGCGGAAGCAAAAAATCACTCTTTCCAAAGGAGACAACACACAAAGGAAGGAAAAGTCCTTTGATACAGCTAAGGGTTCTTGAATCACTCAAGAACTTAGGAGAATCACTCTCACTAAGATAGAAGAGATGAACTTTAATATTTCTGAATAAAACTCAACTTGTTTTCATTGATAAAAGTGGTTCAGCTTATATAGAAGCTTTAACCATTGGAATTACAGAAGATCTATTAATTGCAATAATGATCCCACTACTTAATGGCTGATTGTAACTGAAAATTGTGACAACTCAAAAGTCACCCAAAAGCATTCAGTTATGCATCATTTTTGTCTCCCAAAGGTTAATGACTAAGTTGCCAATTGGGCCCTTATTACAACTTGAAATAAAATCAAACTAGAACTCATTAATTATTAACCCAAAACTTAATTTGGTCAACCAATTTTACAAAGGATTTGACCATTATTTAAACAAACTAATAACTTTAAAAAAATTGCAGCAAATTTGGCGCGTTAGTCCTTCTCCATTTGGGCCATGATGCAATTCACAACCTTAGTCTTTTCTACTTGAAACTTGGGTTTATATTCAAATAATATGGACAACAGTTGTTGAAGAGCTTCCTTTTCTTTCCTTGCTCTAGCCTTTGTCACAGGTCTTCCAAGTTCTTCAAGTGAATCTTTGTCCTTGTTCATTGTCACGTCTCCATCATCTAGCCTATAGCCTCTTTGTTGGCCTTTAACATGTCAATCAATCTTAATTTTTCTCCTTTTGTGAGTAAGTTACTAAGAATCATAGGTTTACCACCATTTTTTCCAAGGAAAACATATTTTAGGTATGGTGGTAGTTACTTCAATTTGAATGGTTATTGATGTTCTTATGGTCTATCTTTCAAGCTAAGCTCTAGTTTTTAAGTTGTAGCGGAAGAAGTTTCACTGGCCCTATCTAGTTCTTAAGAGAATTTACTAATTTCTTCCTCCTTTTTATCATTCAACCCTTCAATATCATTTGTAATAGCCTTTCTCCAAGGGGTCAGCCATTGCAACTTGTCAGCCAATTGAAGTGTCATCCATGTAGGTTGGATTTCTACATCTCTAATTCTTTTTAACATGGACAAAGGCATGAGATTTATACTTGCTCTCAAATCTAGTAACACCTTTCACACTGTCAAAATTCCAATTTCACCAGACAGAGTGAAACTGTTAAGATCGCTTGATTTTTGGCATAGAGATTTATAGATAATTGTATTGCATCGAGCTTCCAACTCTACAATTTATTATTCATAGATTCTTCTCTTAATGGTTAGTAAATCCTTAATAAATTTGGCATGTGTAGACATTTACTTCATTGCCTCTGCAAAAGGAATGTTAATTGGCAATCTTTTGATCATGTCTAAGAACCTCATGAACTATCTTTCTTTATCCTTTCTTGATGGTTCATGTGGATAAGGAATGTTCATAATAAGAGGACTTCTCTCTTCATTAATCTTCTCCCTTTTCTTTTCCTACTTTCTATTATTTTTTCACTTTCTTTTTTTCTCTTTCTGTATCTAAATTTTCTATTTATTTACATCCACCTCCTTCTTATTTACACTATCAGTTTTTCAACTCCATCTTTTAGCTCACATTCCACCTTTTCCTCTTTCTTTTTCTCTTCTTCAGCTTCTTTCTCACATTCTTTTTGCATATTGTTACCAACCCCTTTACCTATCATAGTATCTTGTTTGGTAATGATGGTTTTACATTGTTCTTTGGGATTCACCTTTGTATTTGTTGACAATTGACTTTCTTGTTGATTAACTAACTACTTAGCTATCTACCCAACTTGTATCTCTAAATTCCTAATGGAAACTTTAGTGTTCTTTTGATTGGTAGATGAGACTATAATGAACTAAGTTAGAGCATCTTGCATTTTGGATTGCTTGTCCTACTGAAAGGATTAATGACCTTGGTAAGTTGTTTGTTGAGCTCATTTTTATTGAATGTCCAATTTTTTGTTTCCAGCCAAAGAATTGATATTTATCGTTCTTCCATCCTAAATTATGATTGAAATTATTGGTATAGTTGTTTAGCTTCCTTCAGATATTCATGAAGTTGGGATCGCAACCAATTCTTTGTTTTTCCTATCAATAAAAAGGGAAATAATTTGAGATAAGTTGCTTGTTCATCTTTCGCAAATATTCTCATGGTGCCACAAGGTTCATAAAAAGAACTTATATCCATGGTTTGGACATTTTCTTAATAAGGACTTATATCTTTCCCAAGCTTCAGATACCAGTTCATCAGCTCCTTTTTTAGAACGTGGCAATAGTCAATTTAGCTCTTTCATATATTGAAGGTGGAAAGAATTTGGCCAAAACAAATTTCTCTACCTAGCTCTTCAAACTCTGATTGGGATGAGATTGCAACCAATTCTTTATCTTTTTCTTTCAATAAAAAGGAAAATAAGCTGAGATAAGTTGTTTCTTCATCTTCTACAAATATTCCCATGGTGGCACAAATTTCATAAAGAGTGGACAAGTAGTTCTAAGGATCCTTATGTTCTATCCCTATAAATTGATTGGATGTTATAAGTGAGAACAAGGTAGGCTTCATCTTTACACCTTTTGATGGTTTGACTATACTTGAGAAATGTCTTGGCCCCTACTACTGAACATATCTCAAGAACCTTTTTTGCTCTTCTCTTTCTGCCATTGGTTCCTGTTGAAAGTGATGAACTAGATTTATGGTGGATGTTCCTTCCTCTCCATGTTATTGTCTTAGTCTTTCTTGTTGTTTCCTCTTTTTGATCTTGCTATTGTTCCTTCTTGTAGTTCTTTCTACTTCAAGATCAAATAGCATGTTTTCTTCTCATTTTCTTTTTAGCATAAAAGAGTAACTCAAGAACAAGTGAGCAGAGTTGAGAAACTTAACAAATGTAAAACTATAAAATATATGTATAAATTTACATTCAAATCAAAAAATTATTATAACTAATGAATTATCTTAATACAAATCCCTGACAATAATGACAAAAAATTGTTTGGTCCAAATTGTTTGTTTAAATTTCCAACAAGTGCACTAGATCAATTATAACACAAACAAGGTAATATCCACATGAATTTATTTAGAGAAACAATGGTTTGGAGTAACAAAATAAAAGCATAACTCGTTAAAGATTAACTTAAATGGTACTCATAAGCATGTCGGGATTGAACTTCACTAATTTTCTACTATACTGTTACTAATTCACTACATAACAAGTTCATTACTCCATGTTCTTGAAAGTAATAAGTTAATTCTAAATTAATTTCTTGACTTTAGACCCTAAGGATATTAGATTTAGTGTGATTCCTTAACTCTTGATTAAATGACTCCTTGCATTAAGAACGAGTCTTTATATGATTTAATTAGAGCTTTAATTTAAATTAGTTTCCTAACTCAATCCAAATTTTGAAACAATATGAGTGATCAATTCATCCAAACAAGCGAGTATGAATCAAACCATTAACATTTAATAAAGTACTAGAATGTATAGAAATCAATATCGGTACAAAGAATCAGAAAAGTTTACATTCAATCCTAACACAAGCACAAACACAAATTATTTTTTCGTCTGGTATTTTTTTTGGCTTTTTACGTCTGGCCTAAGTTATGTAGATTCGAGAAACGTAAATTTATGTCTGTTTATGTTTGTTAAAATAACATATATAAATTTATATCTGGTGCTTAAATAATATACGTAAATTTATATTTGAAGCAAAGAGGTCATACATAAATTATAGCCTACATTTCTCCCATTTTAGTGCCAAAATTTATGTTTGTTATGGAATTAACACATGTAAATTTACATTTGTTAATCTACCAACAAACATAAATTTATGTGTGTTAATGTCATTACAAATGTAAATGTTGTAGTTCTTTTTTCTTCTAAATTTTGTTGGTTTTGGCCTGAAACCAAAACATTTTCCAGAACAACATATATATTTCTCATATAACATTTACAGTACATTTAACGAAGTCAAAGTAAATATATAATGAATAAAAAGGATAACTAACTTAAAGAAAAAAAATACTCAAAACCTAATCTGCTTCTTCTTCTAAATATTTGAAGAAATAAATTGTTCAATCTCTTCTTGTTTCTAACATGTTATTCTTTGATATTGGGAGGCATCATCAAAGTCTAAAACAATGATACAATGTTAGCATGTATAGAGTTCCTCAAATCATACAATTCATGAACAAGTTATAAGTGTTTACATACCTCTATCTAGTTTCTAATGGCTCTAGCCTTAATAATAGTTTTCATCCAATCCATGGTATAATACCCACATTCAAAAGAACTATTTTGCTTATTTCTCTTAAAATAACAAAAGGAAAAATTAATATCATATAACTTCCACTAACATAAAAAGAGACAATTAATGTCTACGAACGTCTGATGCACAGAAATCAAACATAAAAAATGATCGATGGCAAACTTGTAAATAAGTAATCAATTGTTTACATTTGGCGCCCTAGGGTCAAACATAAATATCGTTGTTTACGTCTGATTGCATGTGTTGCACGTAAAGTTATGTCTGACGCCCTATAGTCAAACGTAAATTTACATCTGAGTTGGCCTAGTCATATGTAAATTTATGTCTGACTGTAGGGCCTTAAATGTAAATGTTAAAACTTTTATTCTGGTATTCTTCTCTAATGGCGTCGTGATTGCATGAAAAGATTATTTTTTCTGCTTTTCGTAGTGAATGGAGGGGATAATGTTATCAAGCCATTTCAAAGGTTTGTTTATCCTTTGATTCCCTTTTTGTGTGCCTCAGTTTACGTGATTCTCCATTTTCTTTCACGAAATGTTGAAACCCCTAACTTGTGCAGACGCGGTGGAGGACGGTGGTTGGTGATGTCAAACATAGTGTTTAGTCCACCTGCAATGGCCATGCGATGGTGTTTTCACCAGCTGTAGTGACCATGCAACGATAAGTCTTCTTCCAAGAGCAGTGCCTACGTGAACCACCATCCATGGTGGTGTGCAACGAGTGACCTCCCAAAATACCCATTTTTTGTGTTTTCTATCAAGGTTAGATCTTTTCAATTGATTTTTTATATATACAAATTAGTTTTGATTGGCATTAGTATTCCTAATTTTTGTCTTGTTGATTGCATTCTAATCCATTGTATTAATTTTGTCATGTCTCATTATTTTTGCAATGTTGAGAGAGTTTCTTTGAATAGTATATAAACTGTTTTTTACTTCTTTTATTTATTAGATATTTGATTAAATTTTATTTTTGTTTTACATTAGATATTTTATATTAGATGTTGAATATTTATATAGTTTTATGTTTATTATATGCTTCTTTAATTTATAGATGGATTGAGTGAACCTTAGCTCTTGCTTAATATTTGGTGCAATTGGTTCAATTTAAATCATCTATATTAAGTCTTGAAGTGTTCGATCGGACAGTTTGAAAAAATTATTATTCAAAATTCGGTAAAATTTTATTTTTGATTTATATTAGATGTTGAATGTTTATATAATTTTATATTTATTATATGCTTCATTAAATTATAGATAGATTGAGTGAACCTTAGTTCTCGTTTAAGATTTAGTGCAAATGATTCATTTTGAATCATTTGTATTAAATTCTGAATTATCCTATCGGACAATTTGGAAAAATTATTTTTCAAAATTTGGTAATACATGTTCGTTGTAAGTGTATTCATAGCTTTGATAGAAATTTGGTTACCATTTTCTCTTGTTCTCTGGATGCATACTTGATTGTAGCCACGAATGACCACTTTCATTTTATGCACTTCGGAGATTAATGCGAAACGCTGTCGAAATTAATCAAATTTATGATAATAGACTTTTTCATGTACATGTTAACGAATTATGAAAAATATTTTTTTCGAATGGGAAAGGCTCCATCTTTTTAGAGAATTAGAAATTTGAGAATGGTAGAGTTTGTTACCAACATTTTTTTCAATTTAACTAAAGTTATAGCATCAAACCAATTACTAAACAAAAGATAAAAAATGTTCAATTTATAACTCCAAAGGTTAGGAATTAAGTCTATAAGTTAATTAATATTTATACAAGTTATATCTGAGAATAATTACTCTCTTTGCTATTTTAGTGTAACAGGCAAAATAGTTCTTTTGAATGCGGATATTATGTGATGCATTGAATTAAAACTATAATTAGGACAAAGGTATATTTGTAAACACTTATAATTTATCATAAATTGTATGCTTTGTGGAACTTCACACATGCTAACATTAAATTATTGTTTTAGGACTTCAATAATGCCTCATCATTGACAAAGGATGACATGTTGGAGATAAGAAAAGAATTTTCTTCTTATTTGCTCAAACAATTGCACAAAGATTAGGTTTTTAGGAATTTTTTACTTTCACTTTGTAATTATTTTTATTAATTAGTTATATGTAGTTTGACTTTGGTAATTGTACTTTAATTTCGTAAGTTAAAAGATATAATTTGTTATGGACCTTTTCTGGATTTTAGGTGTTGGTTTTATGCTAAAAAAATGAATATTAAAAAAAAACTAACAAATTTATGTCAGATTGTGCATTAACTAACGTAAACCATTGACAAAGGATGACATGTTGGAGATAAGAAAAGAGTTTTCATCTTATTTGCTTAAACAATTACACAAAGATTATGTTATTAGGAATTTTTAACTTTCACTTTGTAATTATTTTTATTAATTAGTTATATGTAGTTTGACTTTGGTAATTGCACTATTAATTTCGTAAGTTAAAAGATATAATTTGTTATGGACCTTTTTTGAATTTTAGGTGTTGGTTTTATGCTAAAAAAATGAATATTAAAAAACCTAACAAATTTACTCAGATTGTGCATTAACTAACGTAAATTTACGTTTGGTATACAGTATTAAACATAAATTCTACCACATGATTAGTTGTAAAATAGGACAAATTTTATGTCTAACTAAAGTCCAACGCATGTAACCTCATATCTAGTATTTCATGTCAGGCGTAAATTCACTTATGTTCTTTTGTCAAGACGTAAATTTACGATTCCCATTCCTACGTCTAACCTAAACTAGACGAGAAAAGCAAAAAGCGTTGGACGTAAAAAAACCTTTTCTATATTAGTTTTTTATACAAAATAATTAATTTAAGGCATGACTTATAATTTGTAGATTTCTTGGTCTCCTATGCACTAATTGGTTTGTCGTTGCCACAACTCTTGTTAAATTGCAACACGTTAGTCATAATTATTATATACTAATTGGATGTTATGAAACTTGTAACATTACCCTTTAATGACAAACAATCATTTGAACCTAGGTATTATGGGAAGGTACCACAATACCTTAGCATGGGGACCATTTGTTTCTTCATTAAATTGTGATAACCCACATGTTGGACACACCTTCAATGCAACAAACTCGTCTCTATTCAATACATAATCATTAGGGCATGCATGTATCTTCTTGTACTACAAACCCATTAGACATAGAATTTTCTTTCCTTCATAGTTAAGATTATGTAACGTGTTATTTTTTGAAATCATCTACTTTAACAACTCTAACAATTATGTGAAACTTTTATTTGTGCATTCATTTCTTGCTTTTAAGCTAAATAATTTTAATGTTGCCGACAATCATGTCTAGTAAGCACATCTTGGGTACAATTGTTCCTCTAAATCAGACTTCAAAGTATCATATAAATTAGTTCTTCCAAAAATTTCCATGTTCTCTAAGTGATCACATTCAGTTGTTTGTGATGTTATGAGATTATCTAATAGTTTTCCATACCAAGTCCAAATTGCATGACTCCTTACTATACCGAAGATGAACTCACATATTCCCCCCAAATCCTGACATATATGATTCAAATAATGAACACAAGGACAATAATATGTCCCATCACAAAGATTATGTGTTCTTGAGTGTATTGCAAGAACTTACAAACTCCATTTTCATATTATTCACTGACGCGACATGCATTCATCCAGTTTCGATCCATACTACGTTGACAACAAATTCCATCATTCTGAAATTTTTAATTCTCACAAAGTGGTGCCTTACCCATTTGGAAAAAATATTTTTCATAATTTGTTAACATGTACAGGAAGAAGTTTATATTTATAAATTTGATTAAATTTCGGTAGCATTTTGCATTGATCTTCGAAGTACACGAAATGAAAGTGGTCACTCGTAACTACAGTCAAGTATGCCTCTGGAGAACAACACAAAATGGTTTGAATCAAAATTTTATCACATCTATGCGTAAATTTAAAATGTAGACATATTGTTGAGGGCACCCTACATTTGTTTACGCACTAAAAGAGAAAGTGAAAGCAAAAGAGGTGCGAGGGTTATTTTAAAAGTAATTTACATCTGATATTTCCCCAACAAACATAAATTTTGACAAATTATTTATAAAAATGTCACCGCACATTTTTCACCTCTGATATCTACTAGTCAAACGTAAATTGGCTGACGTAATAGCCTATTTTGTATTACTGATGATAATTTACTTGCTCATGACAATGGATTTGACTACAAGCATTTGGAGTTATCGTCCCTCTCCCATGTCTCTTACAAATGATATTACATTAGGTTTCTTAGAACAGTTCTAAAGACAAGCAAAAATCAGTATCTCTAAAACGAAACATGACTTTATTTTTATAGAAAATTATAACACATCTCCAACTCTAATTATGGTGACAAACTCTTGAGATTTCTTGTCTTTGAGGGTTTTCTCCTGGCTTAGGCTTCTATTCTAATGGTCAGCACTGGAGATTTCCTCCCACTGAGGGTTTTCTTCAAGGCTCAACTTTGTGCTCTAGTGCTCAAGGTTTCCTTATTCTGAATTTTTCCTTTACGTGGCTCAACACTGATATCACTACTCAACTACAAATGTCATATTTGAATTCTTTATTAACCACCTTTTAGTGCTCAGTGTCAGATTTGGAGTTCAGCATCCCTTGATTCCTTGAAGAGTTGTTGCAAATCATCAAAAATTCATCAATTTCCTACTTTTGTATTTCTCAATACCTCATTCTATAACTCAAAGCTAAAGGGCTTTGATTTACTAAAAAATGTAACAAATTCATGCATTTTAAGTGTAAAAAACATATAGCAAAACAAGTAATTTAGACAATTGTCACAAATATTTTTTGTTAGGTGAATTCGATCCACATTTTATTTCTTCTTTAGTTGGTTTTGTTGTTTTTATGATAGTTTTTTCAGTCGCAGTATATAATAACATAGTGTTACTAATGTAAAGTGTGATTTTTTCATTGGTGTGTGTTTCTAAATATATTCTTATAGTGTCAGCTTGGCTAGTGTGGCTAGGCAACTAGATGTAGCTCTAAGAAAAAGTGAACCACTATAAAATTTACTGTAAATTTCTTCCTCCCTCACTCTAAGATTCTAAATCTTAAAAAATTTATGATAGCATCTTGAACTCGACCTTCTATTTTAACAATCGGTATCAAGAGTTAGCTCTTAAAAGGTTCTCAAAATTTGATCTTGTTTTTCTGAAAGTGGTTGAGAACAAGTTTCCTTTTACTAAGATGTATTTGAAGGTGTTAACTATCAAATTTGTAAGATTAGAATGAAATTCATAAATCTTTATGGAGTCTAGTGACGAAAAGATTTGAGACACAAATTACAAATAGATCATTCATTCCTACAATAATGAATTTGTTGAAAAACCTTTGAATAATTCGTTGGGTTAATTATGTTTTTTGTCCCTCAACTATTGCTAATTTTTTATTTTAGTCCCCCACCTAACGTTTGCACTAATTTAGTCCTTGACATTTTGAATTGAATGAAATTAGTCCTCAATTTTAAACTCTGTTAGTTTCAATTGACAGCTTTCAAACGGAAGGCCACGTCATGCTCCATTTAAAGTTGAGATAAAAAAATTTTTGCACGTGGTTATTTGTTTGGGTAACGTTTTAGTTGAGTTAAAAAAAATTTACACGTGATTATTTTTTTGGGCAACGTTTTAAGATAGGGAAATGTTTATAGTAAAGAGGAATTTGGGTAATTTGTGAAACCCTAAAATTTGGTTTTCAGGATTGGAGCCTTGATTTCATCTTCTTCAGAAAATCTGAAACCCTTGTCACCTCTCTTCTTCCTCGCGCGTGGACAGCCAATATCGGGACGTTGGATCTTGTCGCTGCTTGCCTCCAACCGGTCAGAGTTGCCGTCATCGTTCATCGAGGCCGTCGCCGCCAACACCATTTTCTTCCTCCGAGAATCGTGTGAGGGTTTGTTCCTTGCATAACTACCGTTGCGCCCTGCTCCACTAGCACTGCCACAATGCGATCTAGAGAGGTTCCTTCTTCCTCAAAGTCTATGACCACCATAGACAACTGCCGCAACACCCACCACAGGTGCGCCTTGCCGGCGTTGACAACGGGCCTGCTCCTTCAATTTCTGTCTTTTACGCGAGGGTTTGCCTCCTCCGTGCTTACTTCCACGTGCTCTTTTCCCAGCCACTACGACCTCCATGTTAGCCAGCCTCGTCTGTCACCAACGCCCTTATTGGATATTTCACAACCGAAGAACACCCTTCTCTCTTTACTGATTCTCTCCTTTTGTGGTTATTAATTGTTGATAGTGAAGAGTGATGATGGGTTCATTGGTTATGGGCTCTATTTTTCTGGTGTTGGTGTCGGAATTTTAAATGAATGATGCTTGTTGGGTTCTATTATATGATTGGGAGAATGGAAATTGAAAAAATGGAGAAGAATGAAAAGTGACGTATCAGAGGTTCTAAGGTGGTGTGAGTACTGTGTTTTTTGTTTTGGTATGGAAGATGATTTTGATGATTGGCATGATATGAAATTGGCAATGGTCTTGAGTTGGTGATTCAGTGTGTTGATTTTGGATGAATAAAAATTAAGATGGCGTGAGTGATGAAAAGGCGTGGAGGATGACCATGAAGGTTCGCAAAGGATGAAACTCTGAAACTTTTAGATGATCTTAGATCCATAAAGAGGTTGTTTTCGAATATGAACCTCAAAGGCCAATAATGATCCAAAAAAATAATCACGTGCAAACAAAATTTTAACTCAACTTAAAACGGATCATGACGTGACCTTCCGTTTGACAACTATCAATTGAAACTAACGGAGTTTAAAATTGAGGACTAATTTTATTCAATTCAAAACGTCATGGACTAAAATAGTGCAAACGTTAGGTGGGGACTAAAACAAAAAATTAGCAATAGTTGAGGGACGAAAAACATAATTAATCCTAATTTGTTTGAAGATGAAAATATGAAAGCTCAATATGATTATTTGTCCAAGAAGACTATAACATTTTCCTCAAATTTTGACAAGTTTTTAAAGTTTCTCAACACAACTCTCTGAAGAAAATGTGTAACATTCTTGAAGTTACACGTAAGGAAACAACAAATGTCAAAAAAACTAGTAGATTGTGCAAAATTAACATATTATAAGAACAAAAAATTAATATATTGCAAGACTAAATAAATTAACAAAATGAAAATAAAGAGGGGTATTTTGCAAATATTATTTAAAATAATAATTTATAAGAACCAAAACTAAAAAAAGTGATATATGAAAAATATAAAAAAATATATGTAAACATTTTATAGTTTAAGAAATCTGATATATAATTTGTTCCACTTGTTATCTTTCAATAAATTTACTCATTTACTCGTTTTTTGCAATTTATTAATAACTATAATTATAATAGTGGATTGATAATTCCTAAAATTAAAATACAACAATGACATCTCTACCAATTAAAGTTCAAAATGAGAACATTTTAGTTTCCAACATTTTTTTTCAAACAAAATTACAATAGCCGCTTTGTTTATTTCAATTATTATTAGTTTTTTGTTTATAATTTTAGTGCAACCTATGTGATTAATGTGTCTATACCTACTTCAATTACATGGATTACTTCTAGCCTTTCTTCAAGTCAAATCTCCCATTGCTTTACAATTTTGTTTATTTCTTTCAAAAAAAAAACATTTATTTATTAAAAGAAAAATGTAAAACATCTTCCTTTATAACCAAAAATGTATATTAATCAATAATTTCGAAGAATAGATTTTCGGTTGCGGGTTAGCAAGATTCAAAATTATTTGTTAAATAAATGGTTAAACTAATAGTGTCATGGGATAATAAAAAGACTTCGGGAACTATACTACAATTAGGCTTTTACTTCCTGCACTTCCACAATTTCTTAACGCACCCCTCAAATTTTTAAAAGGACTCTTTTTTCCTTAAAAAAAGTGACTTATAAATTACGTATTTCAAAAGTTTTTTGGGAATAAGCTTTTCAAAATTTTCAAAACAATTTCTAAATTAAAATTTTCAAAACATGGTTTCTGGAATAAAATTTGCAAAACGTATAAAATGTATTTCAAAATAAATTTTCCAAAATAAGATTTCTGAGAAAAACTTTTCAAAACTCATACAATGTCTTCCGGAACACCAATATGAAATGTGTTTCACAAAGAATTTTGCGAAAAGACTTTTCATTTTTTTTTCTGGGTACCCTTTTTCTTCCTCTGCGGTGGTACTGACAGAAGAAGTGTGGTGCATTGCTAAAGGGTGTTTGAGTCTTTTGCTAATATAGAGGAGGTGCAGCTAGTAACTGTGGGGTACAGGAAGCAATAGCCTACAATTTTTCCTTTTTTACAAATCTTGACATAAAACATAAAAGTTTTGATATATAAAAAGCCTTCGTGTCAAGTTGAAGTCAAGAAGAATTTTTAAAATCTCTCAATTGTACAAATAAAACTTTTATTTTTAATGGCTGCCAAATTGTATCAATATAAACAATGTTTTAATGACCAACATCAGTTTAGAAAATTAAGAAAATGTCTGAATCCATATTAAATATATGCAATACCAATCTTCCATTATATCAACGCCATGCAAAGTAAGACGAGAGAGACTGCATACTACCAACATAACAACATCGATAAGGTTGAAACTTGTGCCATAAAATCTTTATCATCACAACACAATATTCTAAAGGGCACCGAGAATTTTTTAAAAATGGCCTAATTGTGTTAAAAATGTTGACGAAAATCAAATGAAATTATAACATGAACAAGCACTAAACTAAGGTCACAGCAATATATCCATATAAACCCACTTGCTACTGCTTATCCTTGCTATGTTCAGCAAAGTTACCACTGTAATCTTCACCAAGCAGTGCATTTAGAGCATCTTTTAGATCAGATTGATTAAATCCATAGTCAGTATTATTTCCAAACCAAGCTAAGTCAAATAAAGCATCAGGACGCTGTGAAAAATCAACCTGTTCCGGTTTTCGTTTCTTCCTGGAACTATTTGGGAACCAGGTGAGTGCTTGGTCCTTATCATCATGATCTGTCAAACAAGGGGAAAGCCAGGTTAATGAAACCACTTAAATATGATAGCATTCCATGTTTAAGTAATTGGTATGGAATGATATGTTATTGTGTTACCTTGAGTGGTTTCAATTGATTGGGGTCCATCTACTGAACTTATAGGAGTGTAGTCAGTCATAACTGAAGCAGCCGATTGACCTAAAGGGGAGTTTGATTCCCCTTGCTCATCCCATTCTGTCTTATAGGGATGATTCAAGGTTGAACTCCCAGCTGCTTCATTGGATGTACCGGTTATCACTGGGAAAAATAAATCAGTATTTGAGTTCTTCACGCTCTTCGAGTTGTAGACTATTGCATCCAGCAAACCACTGCTTTGTGGAGAGATGAGATCTGATGGAATAGACTCAACTGGAGGAGACTGAATCAAGGTATCTACAGACTCAAGTGATGGAAGCGGGGACCCATGTGTGACCCAGCTACCATGTTGAGTTTCTGTATATTGGAGTGAAGGGAGCTCCAACTTCCTTGCCCCAAATAAGGGCACGGAAGAAGAGACATTGCCATTTAACATGGCATGGCTGCCGTTTATGTTATCACCATGAAACTGATTACTGGTGTTAAGAACAGGATCAAAAGGAGGATAGAACCTAGTTTGGTCACCAGTATAATTGCCATACTGATCAAATAGTGGGAGAGCATTACTTGTACAACTACCAAAACTATTGTATAGAATTTCTGACTCCCGGCGACGTTTTGAAGGATAAATTGTTGGGAACAAATAAGATGAATCCGAACTTTGCTCAAACATGTTTTCAGGCATATCAAAAATTCCTGGTACCTGTGATGGATCATGATGAAATTTGACAGTCTTCAGATCCATTTCTGGTATACCAAATTTGTCCGTTTGTGAGAGATTGTCATGCTGGGATGCTTCAATATTCAAGGGACCAATATTTTTACTTTCTTGATTTCCATTAAGTATCCGCTCACATATTTCCGGAGGGTAGATTGGTAAGCCAGCTCGTTGCATTCTTTTGATTCTTGTGTTCCAGTAGTTCTTGATTTCATTATCCGTACGCCCAGGCAACTGAAACAGACAAAAGCAGTAAACACATTTAAATATCAGAAAATAGAAAAGGCAAAATTACATTGCTCACAATGAGAAAGAAACCAAGGTAATGTTATAGAGAAGAGTATAATTGTCGCTATGCAGTTGGTACTTTCCCTTCCACCCTTTTACGCTCTGTGCATATGTATATGTGTGCAATCTCACCTTAGAATGTGACAAGAAGCCTGCTTAGGTTGATGTCCAAAAGATTATCACACTGGCTTTATTCATACTCGGTTGATGCCAGCCATTATCAGGCATGAATTTCAGTACACAATTTTGTTTATTCTTTCTCGGATAGAGATAAGGTTTTCAACTGGGGTAAAATATTGTGTGGTATGTTTCAGCAATAGTGAGTGCTACACTATCATGTACATAATATGGTAATAGTACTCATCTGCATAACCCAGTACGTAGGAAATTTCTCTACTTTTTTTCTTTTTATATCTATACATTTCTATCATTCATGTTCCTTTGTGATTATTTCTTTCCTCCTTATATCCCCTCATCAAAAAGTTTTAGGGACAAAGGGAAGACAAGCTGAGAGTACGTTCTGCATGAAAAAGTGCTTTCTTACTTGGTCAATAATTAGATGCAAAATGTTCTCTGTTCATCCACATACACAGACACTGAGCAGATGCAAACTGACCATCAAAATGCAAATATCATTTTTGCAAAATTTTACCCCGAGACACACTGTCCAACAAAAACAAGACCACATACCCATAAAATAAATCCATGTATAGGGTAGTATACCAACCTGCAAGCTATAGATGCCCACCTCCAATGCCTCACAGATTATAATCAACCTATATTAACTCCTCTCAGAAACAAGTTAAAAATGTATGCACTAACATGTTTTATGTTTTCAGAATCCTTACAGCTTTCATAACTAAAACCTCGTGAAAGCCTTTAATTGGTACTTACTTAGTGATTGGAGTTGAGAGGAGGAAAAACCCATAAAGGTTCTTCAACCCAATCAAATAACCTAGTTTTACTATCAGATAACTTATTAATCATCACGCTAATATAACCAACAGAATATTCCAACCTTACAAGTTCATGATAAGAAATATAACAGGTACAACCAAAAGTGGAGATATGTAGTACAACTGAAAGTTATCCGTTAAAATGGTATAACACAGGACCATAACTTTATATGTTACAGGAAAATAATGCCAACAAGTATTGAAATATTAATGTCATTACTAGATTGCAATGATATTACCACAACAAATTCAGAATGCATATAATACAGGAGGATCAAAATCATCTGAAGAAAAATTCATTAAGCAAGAGAAAAACTACAGATTTGCAAGTGTCAAGAAGAAGGAATAAGAACTATCCAAGAAGGGGGCACCATGCAAGAATCATGAAACATGATAACAATTAAAAGTACAGTGCTTAACTAGAAGGGTTTGAATCACAGATTCTGAATCTGAAAATCTGTGAAGAGGACACCAAGCATGAAGAAATCATGATAGCAATAATACAAACTCAGTTCTCTAATTTCTGACAGCAAACACATCCAAAATCCAGAGAATAATGTATAGCTGCCATTGAGTCATGACCCTCCCATATTTATACTTATGTTTATCTTGACAAAAGTAATATTATATTATATCTTATTAAAATAGCATTGTCCATCCCAGAAATTCATCTCTAGTGTCTTAAGTCCTCTCCTTGCCAAAAATCAAAGATATAATAAGACATGATTATGTGGGATGAGCTTCTTCAATAACTTGGCTTCATTAGCAGAATAAAATGACAAAACATTGAAAGGAAGTGACAGCTCTACAAACCTCAGAAGCCATTCGAGCCCATTTGTTCCCCATTTTAGCGTGGAGCTCAAGGATTCGGTTCTCTTCCTCTTGGGTAAATGCACCCTTTTTCAGATCAGGTCTCAAGTGATTCGCCCACCGTAGACGGCAGCTTTTCCCACAACGGGCAAGTCCTGAATACTTTTGGACTGCATTCCAATTGCCTTGTCCATGCTTATTAACATATTCTAATAAAATTGCATCCTCTGCTGCAGTCCAGGGGCCTTTCTTTAGAGGAACTTCTCCTCCCATGTTACCTCCAACTCCAGCTTCTTCATCTAATGATGATGACGACTTACGACCTCTGTATATCTTCCGATCATCACCCCCACTAGTCACGCTACTCATGGCTGTCAATATGCCTGAAAGAGTAGATAGGAGTTTAAAAGTTTTAGTGGAAAGGGTGAAAAGCTACAACCTAGCATCTCTAAACCTCAAGAAATTAGCAGCATGGTTTAGATTCTCAGTTTTTAACTATGCATGTAAAACTATATTTAATAAAAACATTTGTGAAGTTCCAAAATCCAAACTGACATGGTGATCAATCAATTCAAGGATCAAAATCTAGGGAAGTCAATACTTCCACAGTATCTATCACTTTCAAGAATTAAACCAGGAAGAAAAATAATAAAGGCAACTAGTACCCCAATTTCAGAACCCACAGATAAACTTAAACCAAAACCCAAAGATATTTAAAATTTTCCAGCACCAAAAGTAGCCAGTACATAAAAAAACCTATGAACACGGAAATAATATATGATTAAACAAAAGCTGTCCATATATGAAAACTATTGTTGTATAAATCAAGCAGATAAGTATAATTAATCAATCATCTGAGTACCTGGAACAATTATAGCAAACAAAAGTCGCAATTGATTAATAACAGAGTTTGCAAGACAAAGATGAAATCCATGGTCCCTGTCATTTATAGTAATAGTTCAGCATGTTTCAGTCATGAATGAGAGAATTGAATATGGAATTGAACATAGCATAAAAATGTCATTTTTTTACAAGATACACGCATGGAGATTCACCTGAATAAAATGATTTCCAAGTCAAACGAACCTGGAATCTATAACGAGCCAAAATTCATCAGCGATGCTCTTTGAAATTAAGAGATTGAGGTAAGAACACCACTGGAAATGGGAAATAGAAAATCAATAACCCTTCAACGTAGGACTTCTTTTGTTTATATGCTCAAAAATAGATCAATCCTCGCTGAAGAAACCATGAATCTTGGAGAAAGCAACAAGAAGATCTGGAATCACAACCCGCAGCTACTCCTGAGACAGAATCACATTCTTGAATCCATCACTGAACACAGCCACACCCCATTATCCCCCAAAACAAAGAAAGAAGAAAAATTTACATACTTGTGAGAAAATCCCGCAACTAGTGATCCCAAATCGAAAATTGGGATTCCAGAAGAGAAAAAACAAGAGAATAGAAGAAAAGCCCACAAAGAGATTTTAGAAATGACATGAAATTGAAATTGAAAGTATTGATTATTATAAACCGAAGGAAAAGTACAAGTACAGATCCACATGCAAAGGAAAGAAAAGATTGAGTTTGAAGAGAAAGAAAGAGAGAGAAAAGAGTTTGATCAGTACGTTGAGCTTATTTACATTGAGCTTATTCACACTAGTGAAATAAGAAAAGCTTTTTTTTCCCACATTGTGCAATTCTTCATTTTATAGATTGAGAAATGCTTATTTATTTTACACACTAGGAAATGATTTTCTTTTATATATTGGGAAATGATTATTATTCTTATAAATAAATATAAAAAATGACCATTTTACTTAAGGTGATAAAAATGAAGAATTTATAAAAAGCCCTAATACCAAATTGAAAAGATGTTATTATTTAAAAAAAAAGTGAAAATTATTGTTGAAAATGAACCTAGTTTTTAGGGGTTCAAATGGCATCTAATGAGAAAAGCAAGGAGAAATAATAGATAGGATGAAATGACTACTATCTTATAAAAAAAAAATCTCTCTCTCATGAGTCTCCCTTCTCTCTCTAGAAGTTGCAAAGGGGAAGTAATTTTATGTGTGTGTGCAATATTTGGTGCTATGACTCAATCAAATGAGAACATATATTGACTCACTGAAAAGTAGGACACATAATATATATATATATATATATATATATATATATATATATATATATATGTATAGAGAGAGAGAGAGAGAGTCATTAGATTATGGGGTTTATTTTTTATTTTTGGTACATTTCTTTTATTTTTTAACCTGAAATTTATTGGTCACTGTAGTTTGTGAAATAGAATAAGTTAAGCAAAATAATTATTTTTTGAGTTGCACATATATCTAATCAACCGTATAGATGTGAGCAACTCTTTATCTCGTATGTTTACTTTAATAAATAAGAGAACAATAAAGTAAATGAAAGTGAAAGACAAAGAAAAAAGAATTAAAGATGGTTAATTAAAGAGAGATGTGGATAAAATAAGGAGATATATGAGTAAAAATAATAGACCATAAATAATAAAATGCATCTCATGATTTAATTATTTTTTTCTCCACATAAAAGAATCTAAATTATTAGTATCCTATTTTCTCTCCTTGTTTTCTGGTAACTAAACAAAATCTTAATGAGGATTCAAATCTTGTTTAACGAAGTGTTTACCATCGAATTCTTCATGACAGTAAAGAAAAAACTATGACCAATAATATCGAATCCAACAAATTCTCCACTAAAAAAAATATTTTATTTATATGTTTTTCTCTTGAGTCTTTCGCAATTTTGAAATGATAAAAATAAACACGTCATTAGCCTTTCGCAATATGATGAAATGAAAAAAAAAATGTAAAAAACGGAGTTTCCAATGTCTACACCACCAATGCACAGAAGAATTGAGAAAATTTTGTGAAACATGTTTAATAAATGAATATGAACATCATTTTGGAACAAAGTTCGTAAAACATATTACAAACCACCAACATGAAACAGGAAAAATGGAATGTCAAACCATCACTCTCTTTATCATTATGAATTCATTTCTGCTTCTGCTTTTAATTTTGATGATCAACATGATAGATTCAGGTTTTTGTAGGACGATAGTTTTTTCATCAAATGTTTAAGTCTAGTCTTAACAGTCATTATCACAATTTATCATTAGTATATTTTTCTCTTTTCAGCTTATCATGAGAATATTATATATATATATATATATATATATATATATATATATATATATATATATATTTTCTTTTTATTTAAAATAAAATTATATATATATATATTTTTTTTTTTATAATAAAAAAATACTGATAATTAGATGGTTGATTTTATTTTATTTTCCGACTTATTTTGATATGACATACTAATATTTAAATATTTTGACAATTGAGCAAGAAATATGTTTCAAGTGGAATGTGAAGGAATACGATAAAAGTTTTTATTTTTATATTCATGAAATCAATTACTCAATCAAGGTGATATATTCATAGCTTCTCTTATTTTTTATTTATACATTTTGAGATTAATTAATTGAAATAACATGTCACAAAAAGTTATCTCTTTTGTGTAAATTAATCTATTTTAAAATGTAAAAAAATTATGAGCTTGAGATGTGTGTGCATATTAGTAAGTCCAAAGGAGGATTAACATTGCATATAGTGATGATAACTGCGTAATAATTATTCAATTTTTTGTGTGTAAATATTAAATCATCTCGAAGGAAGATTTACTTTTTGATGTGTTGTTATTGTTGCAATTTTATGGTATCACTAAATAATTAAATTTTTATCCAAAGATAGAATATTAATGTATTACCAATATCTTGGGATATTTTATTTTATTTTGGAACTTATGTGAGTGTATTTTGTATTTGTTGTTCTCAATTCCTATTTTACATATCTCAAACTTCAAGTATTGGAAGAACAATGTCTTGATAGTTTTTTGATTAATGGATTTTGACCTTATGTTAAGGATAGACTCACCTCCACCTCTTACATATAAGAGTAACTTTGAAAATAAGAGGGAGATAGAACTGCAGGAGAAGTCAAATCGCATGAGTCTAATGATTATGAAAAAGTCCATTATAGAAGCATTTTTGGGCACAAATTTTGAAAACATAAATATAGCAAAGGAATTTCTTGTAAAATTTGGAAAGAGGTTTGTTAAGAATGAAAAGTCAAAGATATGTACACTCTTGAAAACCTAATTTCCAAGAAATGTATGGGTACAAACAACATGAGGGAGTACATAATGGAGATGTGACATATTGATTAAAAAACAAATGCACTTAAATTAAAACTCTATAAAGACTTGTTAATTCATTTAGTCCTAATTTCTCTTCCAACACAATTTTGTCAATTTAAGGCGAGTTATAATTTCCAAAGAGAGACTTAGTCTCTAAATGAGCTCATCTCACACTAAGAGGAAGATTGGACCAAGATAAGATAGAAAGGTCTCATTTTGCCTATACTTTAATAAACAAGGATAAGGGACTAAAAGGAAAAAAGGATAACGAAGTTGCGGTTGCACCTCAAAGGAAATAACCAAAAGAAGCAAATGAATATGAAGGCAGTGGTTATTTCTTTTGTGAAGTTGTAGGATATGTGAAGAAGCATTGCACTAGTTATCACGCATGACGTGCTAAGAAAAGTATGCTTCTAAATTTGATTTGTTATGAGATTAATTTAACTTTTGTACTTCGACACACATAGTGGATTGATTTTGTATGGCAAATTGTATGACAAATTTTGGAAACCAAAGAACTAAAACGGATGAGATTTTGTGCTTAGAGTTTACATATATTGAGTGCTACTAATTTTTTCTTACAATTAACTTTGCTTGAGTTTCATTGCTAGTTGTTCTTCATTTGCATGTTTGCATATAAACAAGGTATTTTCTTTCCTTACTTGAATCATATTTTGACCCAAAAACTCAACCATGTTTTTCAAGACTAAAACACTTGCGAAAACCTTTAAGCATAAAAGAAATCTTCCTTCACCTATGGACCCTTAAGCCTTACTGAAAACAATTGGCCACTGATAAGTTAACTCATATACCCTCATACTAAAGCACTTCCTTAGCATCTTTGTTTCTTTTATCTTTCAATTTTAGCTTAGATTTGTGAATCTTAGGAAGTTTTAGGAGTTACAACACCGCCTAGCACCATTGATTCACGCCTAGTGCGTTTTTGAACTTTGCACCCTGACTTGGTATCATCTGGTGCCATTTATTGGTGTCTAACGCAGCTAAAAGGGATTTCTCTTTGTTTCATTAGCACCTGACGCAACCCTAAAACGCAATTTTTTTTTGCACTAACCTTTGCTAATTGTTTTGGTCATAACTTCCTTTATTGGTGTCCAATTGAGTTTATTCCTTTTGTGTTGGATTCTAAACTCGAAGAACTTTAATTTGAATGGTAGAACACATTTTTTGGAGCTTTGAACGAGGTGTTGTTTAATTTTTAAAATAGAAGACATTAATAAGGATTACTTGCCAACACTGTTTTAGTTTTTCTTTTATGTAGGGGTAGTTTGTAATTTCCTAAGCTTTATTTTCATTCGCCATACTTGTATTGTGGGTTGAAGATTAAATGGTCCAAAAGAGGGTAAAATTAGGTTACTTAAGCTCTTTAGAAGAGGGGGCAACAACTAGAGGAAGGGTAGTTCTTTTCACGTTTTTCTTTGCTTTTGGGGTTTGGTGTTTTGTAATTGGTGGAGCTCCAAGGATATTCACTATCAAGTTTTCTTTGCAATGGACTATGGTTGATTCTTCTCATTCTCTTAATCTCTATGGATTTCCATTCACATTACTTGCAGTTTAGTTTTTTAGATTTTAGTATTTTGTAGTTTCTAAAATTTAAAGGTTCTTTTTCTATTGTTTGATCTTCAATGTGAATGGTTCATTATTTTCTTAAATTCCAGTTATGTAATTTCATTCAATCCTCTCTACTACTAGTGTTGTTTCTTGTTCAAATTTATGTTTGGTGTTGTTTATGATTTCTTCTAATTCATGCTTTTGGGACTTTGTGTTAACTCTTTCTTCTAGAAGTAAATTCATGTTCAATTAGTTTTAGTTTCTAGTGCATTCTTCATTCTAGTTGTGCTTTAGCTTTTTAGATAATATAGTTTCACTTTTACATTTGTTATAGTTGGGTTACTTGTAAGTGTCTCTAGGACATCAAAATGCATAACAATTTAGACACTTATTTAAGGCTTAAAGTTGCTTTTCTTCATGAAAAATACCCTTATGTTGTTAAAACACCAAGCATCATATCTTTTGAGAAGAAAAATCAAGAAACTAATAAAATTCGAAATTTGAGCAAGAGTCCAGGTAAAGGGAGCTGTTAATTATTGTTTGATTTGTGTATGATGAATTGCATGTTGCCATGCTTATATACATGATAATTTCACTTTTTTTACGCTGTTTTCGTAAGTTTCTAGGTTTCTGCCTAGAAACCGCCTGGCGGGCACGAGTATGCCGCCAGGCAACACATCTTTGTTGCCATGGTTTTGGAATTTTTTAGATGAACCGTCTAGCGGCGATAAATATCTACCAGGCGGCGCGGCACGGTTCACGAAGGTGTGATATTGTTTGATGCAAGAGTCCTTGTGACTTCTGGAAAAGTTAGTTAAATCTTTGCGTGAAATGATGTATGTTATTAATTGTATGGAGGTGGGTTGCGTAATAAACCGCATGACAATTGCGAGTGGGTGGTCCTTGAATTATGAGAGAGCATGGAAGAGAGGTAGTAGGAATCTGATTTTAGTGCGAAATGGACAGTCATTGTAGTAATGTTTGTGACTCGAACTATTTGGACTTTTTGTGAATTCGGCATAATTGGATAGTGAGACAACATAGCGGAAGATTTGGGGATTCTCACATAGAGGAGGAATCTGGGAAAATCCCAGAACCTGATACGTCGCCTGGCGGTGCGTCATATGTCGCCAGGCGGTAGCGCTAGTTTGGCCATTGTGCTCTGTAACTTGATGGGATGTGTGGGTAAAGTTTGTGGAGCATTAATAAAATCAAGCGGACGATAAAAGGACACTTAAGAATTTGAAAGGTTTAGAATGCATAACGAAAAGTACATGAGGATATGTCTAATTGGATGTGTAGTTTTAGTAGTTCCATGAGAACGGTAAATTAAAAAGGGAGAAAGAATGATTCTAAACGAGAGTATAGGTTCTATAAATATAATTTTGTTAAGCACGTGTCTTTGGAGACTTGGAATTATGCTATATTTGGGTTTAGGTATCCTCTATGAACTGTATAAATGTGATTTAAGTATATTGAATGGAAAGTTGGTATCATTGCAGTGTATTAGAAAACTGTTGTTTGATGGTGTGATATTGGATAGTGTAACATGTTTAGCAACTAACTAATTTATGGTGTAATTATAGAGTGAGTAGTAAATCTCATATTTTGAGAATATGTGAATGGTGAAAATGAATTATAGGTAATTAAACCATGGGGGATGTGGTTGGGAAATCTAGGTTAGGTTTTGATATGAGAAGGTACCAATTCCTATAGAAGTCATGGGATTGAAGAACATATCAGTTTTGGGTGCCAAAAACCAGTAGAAACAAGCTATTGGTGTGGCGTTTGGCGGCCTGTTGATGCCGCCAAGCGATAGGACCAGCGAGAGAGGTCCCTACACCGCGTGGCGCCTAACGACAATGTGTGCTCCACTAGGCGATAGCCCTAAAATAGTAGGTCTGACTAGAGTCTGGCGCCTAGCGGCAAGGGTGTACCGCCAGGCGTTCTGCACGTTCAATTTGTTTGGCGGCACTTAGGCTGTGCTAGGCGATAGTGTTGTAGTGTTGGCTCGCGTGTGCTGTTTGTACACGTTGATGCGAACTTTGATCTGGAGATGTTGTGCCAAGAGCGGGTAGGTTCATGGATGGTGGTGAACACATGATCATATGAGCGGGGAGGTTTATATCCAGTTACTCTCATGTGGGGATACAAGCGAGGTAGGTTCGTATGTTCCGTGCTCACACTTGAGAGATGCTGCGTGCGGGGAGCTACGTAGCTGGTGGATCCGTGTGTTGGACTACGGGCGGGTAGGTCTGTAGAGCAGGACTACGAACAAGTAGGTTCATAGAGCAGGACTACGAATAGGTAGGTTCGTAGAGCAGGACTACGAGAGGGGAGGTTCATAGAAGTAGGACCACGAATGAGCATGTTCGTGTGAGCATCATAAATCCTAAGTCCATGGCTAACTACTTGTTTGAATTGAAGGTTGAAAAGCCTTGGGGTATTAAGGTCTTGGCCAAGAATTGACTAGAATAATTTAGTTGGGTGTTTTAATATTATTAAGTTATGTGTTTATGTATTATGAGTTCACCATTTTTGTTTATGTTTGGCGATGATCGTGTGATTTATCATACGGGAGCAGATGATAATCCAGGTGATGTTGTTGATGCGTAGATGCGAAGAGAGGGCTAGCTTGGGAGACTGTAAGGTTTTACTATGTTTTCATTTGTTTTATCGAAATTTGGAACTTGTAATAATATTATAATCCAGTTTCATTTAAATTTTGGCGCACTGGATATTACTTTTAATTTTCCTACATTTTGGGGATAATAAATTACGTCATTTGAATTTCCATTTTTAATTATTTATTTTAATTATGTAATTTCCAGTAGGGACGTTACACTTTCCCAATGTGAGTTTCAGAAGAACCTTTCCTTTCCCAAGGACAAGAGTTGTCCTGGAGTCACTAAGATAGACCTGTTCTTCTCGTTCCCCTATATTGGTATAGGAGGTAAAAGCACTTTTGTTTGCACAGATGTGCCGGGTAGCACCAACGTCTAGCACCCACTTACTCACATTAGTCATTAAATTTACTTGTGAAATGACCGCAACTATAGTATCTTCCCATTGAGTTACATTTGCACTAGGAGGATTGTCGTTTCTTGCTCTACGTCTGCACTGAGGTGCATGATGGCCAGGCTTCCCACATACGAAGCAATTTCCCTTTTTCTTAAAGGTGGGGTTTGATCCTTTGGGATGGGAATTTTGAAAATTACTTTTCTTATTGTGATAAGGTTTATTTTTGTACCTTTTTGGTGCAGGTTTTTCTTCTACAATGTTAGCTTTTGCAGATAATGCTTTGGCCCATGTAGTAGCACATTCCTACCCGTTGGTATCTTCGACTATGATGTGTGTAATGAGCTCTTGAAGCAACATCTTCTTGTGCATGTGTTTCAGTTGTTGTTTATAGTTAGTCAAAGATGACGATAGTTTCTCGATCAAGAGTTCTGAAACAAACTCATCAGGAAGGATTATGTTCTCTACTTTGATATCTTAAAGCAACTTGTGATATTTGTTGATTTGGATCTTAATGTTCTTATCTTCAATCATCTCCCAACGGTAGTAGTTTCCTATGATGAATCTTTGTCTGACTACATCTTCAGTAGTATATTTGAGGATCAACGAATCTCAAATTTCTTTCGCTTCCTTATATGAGCAGTACACATCGAACAAGTCATTAGACAATGCACTAAGTAAAGTGTGTCGGCATACCTTATTTTCATGAATCCATTCTTCAACTTGTTTTGAAGGGATATTAAAGTTGGGCTTTGAGAATGTGAGAGCAGTAACAACTCCATACATGTCTAAAAGGGTAGACACACGTTCTTACCAGTGCCAGAAGTTCTGTCCAAAGAACACCTCGATTTTTGACACATCCGAAAAAGGTTTCGCAAAGACTGTTTGAGCTCCGGAAACAGTATTTGGATTCTCCGTAGAGGATGTGTTGTTGTTATTGTTGTCAGCCATAAGTGATTAAGATTGTTGTAGTAGTTGACAAAATCACGAACCAAAAAGACTTCTCGAGGCGTGTAGATTCACTACCCTTAAGGACATATCTGTAGTGTATTGCGCAAACCCCCCAGGATACAACAGAAACTTCTCAGAATTTTTGAGGATCTCAGAACTAGCAAGATAACTCTTAAAAAGAGTAAACAAATAGACCCAGAATGAAAGAAGAAAAATAAGAGAGAAAGGATGAGAGAATGAGAGAGAATGAATGAGAGTATGGAAATGTGTGTTTGAGGGAGGAGAATGATACTCTATTTATATATGGTGGATGGGGGCATAAATGGACCAAAATTCGTGGCCTGTAAAAGAAATATCTGAAACAACTTAATGTTAAAAAATTGCATCCGAAAATAAGGGAAAATATCACTCAAATTGTGCAACAGCTTTTGCTATATATATGTTAAATATAACACTCGTAACTTTCAAAAAAATTCCATATTTCCTTGTTTGCCCATAATACTCCCAAAAAAATCCTATGCCTCTATAGTCTTGCGCACTCAACTCATTGCACTAATTATAATGCCATAATTATTCGAATCTGGTGTACATTCAGCCCCTCCCATGCTCATAAGGACTTTAATGGCTTCCACTAGTTGGTCAAAAACACAGATAAATAATAATAGATTCCAAGTTCCATAGTCATGAGTATATCCAATTGTTTGCATTTGAAGTAAAATATCAACAATAGATTGGGAAAGGAAAAATCTTTCCAACCAACCCAATGAGACCTTTCTTAGGTAATTCAAACTAATAAAGGCAACACCCAATCAATAGTAGCATCCAAAGTTACCTCCCCTAAGCTAGACAACCTAAAAACTTCTAACAAAAAAAATATGAGGTTGTAAGTAGTAATATATAAATATTAATCAACCATCAATTTGATAAATTTTAACTTTGATATCGACCATCAATCTTTGATACAATGAGTGATTGGGTCTCCTTGTCCTTTGTAATCCCAGAGGCACTACCTATTGTTCCCAATCAGAAATGTGAGTACGAGGGTGTGGTGGATGTTCGTCAAAAAGACAAACCAATTAGACAAACAACAAACCCTCGCGCAGGGGTAAATACGACGATGGCGTTGTTTAACTAGTGCTTCTGGTTGGATCACAAAGGCACTAGTGGCAGAGGTGACACACATAGCTTGGTTCTGTGAAGACAAATGAGCCCCGCGAGTGAACGATCGCTTGCACTGTCGTCACTTTTTTTCTTCAAACTCTGACACTCCCAATTTGTTTTCCTTTGCATACGTCTCCTAGTCCCACATGTGGAACCTTACACCTGAATGACCACACCGATCGTAGTCAGTTCCAGAAACATTGGTGGCCCTAATTCGATTCCCAAAGAAAGGTAAGCCACCTATGTCCAAATCCAAGATTATTGAAAACCATCCCCAAACCTTGCTTTTTTCTCACTTCATCTCTATGACGATATTGCTTTGGAATCCTTTGCATAAAAGCATAATTTGCAAATATCGAATACCCAAATTACATATAACTTGAGATAATAAACCGTAAAGAAAAACAATGTCAGTTAAATAGATTATTAAAACTTAAATATATTTTGATAAATTATAAAATAATAAAATGGGACCATTTTAAAAACCCAACTGACACTCAATATCTTTTATCCTAGTAGAGAAGTTGAGCTCGAATTTGCCTTTATTCCTCTTTACATCAACATAAATCAAAGAAACTTTCCTCCATTTACTCTGAATACACATTTCTCTAGATTAAGGTGCGAGTAATACACTTTTAAGTCCAAGAAAACATCAGACATATCATTTGCATGCTGGAGAGGGTGGGGGACTTTACCATCATGTTGTCCCTATATACCTCGATGCTTTTGCCAATCAAATGTCTAAAAACCTTGTCCATAAGTTGATGATATGTCGCTTTAGCATTCTTGAGGCCAAAAGACATGACTTTGTAGTATTAATTGGCCTCCTTCGTGATGAAAGTTGTTCTCAACTTATTGTGTAATTTGTTTCTGTAATGAAGTTGGCTTGCAATAGTTTCTTGACCTAGACCTTGGTAGCCATCCTTCTTTCCTCTCCAAGTTCCTTTTCTTTTATGATATTGGTCTAGCCTCTTTGGAGATAGACAACCTATGAGAGGCTACCTTGCAAGGTTGGTTGCTATCCAAGCAAACAAATCAATGTTCAAGCTAGGACTTATCCTATGTCCTTCTTTCCTTCTTCATCTATCATGAAACTTATTTTCAGACCTCGACCTTCTTGTAATGGAAATAACTTGGTTGCCCTAACAAGTTCAATTCTAGCCTCACTGCCTACTCTAAGGTCAATGTCTTATCCTTTAATGGTTATGTCAACCTTGCAATGTAGAACTCAGGTATTGTCTTTTAGTCTCCATGGACCGTGATGATATCGCTTGATGTGAGGGTAACTTCATTGCTAGGTGGGAAATGGATACAGTTGCGTCAAATAGATTGAGCAATGGCCATTCCAAAAGGATATTGTATAACATGCTCACATCCACCACCAAATATCGAATAGGTATAGTTTTCGTCAGATCTCTTTCTCCAAAAGTGGTATGCAAGTCAGTATATCCCCTAATATTGACTTTCTCCCCTAAAAATCCAACTATGGGCTCGTCATACGGGATCATAACTTTTTCTGGTAACTGCAACTTCTTATACGTCTTTCAATAGAGTATATCTACTAAACTGCCTTGGTTTACCAAGATCTTCTTGACATCAAAGCTCTCAATTTTCATTATGATGACCAATGGGTCATTCTGCTCATGGTCAACACCCTGAAAGTCGACATATGTGAAGGTGATAGGAGGCATCGTTTTCCTCCTAAAGGTCATGGGCACTACATTGACGGACTACACCACACTAAGATGCCTTTTCTCGACTAATTTAGTGATCCTCCTCTAGCAAACCCTTCTAATATTGTGTTGATGGTTCCCCTTTGTGGGGCTAGTTATCGACATGTTTTTCTTCTTGATGTGCTAGTTTTTTCTTACTTCTTTCATCATTATCATCTTTCTCCTAGTCTTAACAACCCTATCTTCTATCATCGTACCTCCTTAGTTTAGAGTGTGAGCTATCGATATCATCCCTCCTCATAAACCGTTTAAGATAGTCAGCCTGTAAAAGCTTCTCTATCTTATCCTTAAGGGTTGCACACTCATCAATGGTGTGCCCATAGTTACAAAGATATCTATAATGCTTTTTTAGATCAACACTTTGGGGTGTTTGCACCTTTCTGGGTGGTGGTAAAAGATCACCTTGCAGGGCATCTTCCAAAACTCGGGATCTAGGCATATTAAGAGGGGTGTATCGTGAAAACTGGTAGGTTTGGGCACTATCTACCGGAATCCATTCTCGCCTCTCGGTCAGAAGGCTTCTTTTCTACTAGCATGATCTCATCCCTCATCTTGTTTGTAAACTCCTTTAGCTCTTCTGGCTGCATGAACTTTGCAACTTGTTGTCTCAACTCGTCTATGTTGGCAGTGGTGTCATACACAAATCATTAGCGAAAGGTCCCGACTAGAGCTGTCAAAACGGGCCACCCGGTCCAACCCGACCTGACCCACCATGGGTTGGCTACTTAGTGCCAACCCAACCCGGCTCGCTTATTAGCAAGCCTAACAAATACGAATTTGACCCGACCTACCACAAGTTGGTGGATTAAACAGGTTGGCTCACTTAATTAAAATAATATATAAATTTTTAATTCAATCCAAAAAAAACTAAATTATAATTTTGATTAAAATTTGAATAAAGTTAAGGCATGTTACATATTCATAGGTTCACAAAAGGTACCTTCAACTCAAAGAAAAGGTACTGAAAGCCAAAGAAAAGTGACATTAAGTTGATAACTGTGACTTTGGTGTGTCATTTTACTTTTTGCATTTTTATTTCACTTTTACATAGTTGTATTTGTATAAAGTTGTATCATTCATCCTACGCCAAAAATGAATTAGTTAAATTAGTTTCGAGAGAGAATTAGAGAGGAAATAACATTTAGAGTCTTCATTTTTTTAAATATATTTTAATATCTAAAATTTATGGGTGGACTGGTGAACTAGCCCAACTCACCACGAGTTCAACCCTCGTGGTGAGCCGTGTTCTTAGTGGGGTCTATTTTTGGTTCGTACCGAAATTTTCAATTTTTTAACCCAACCAGGCCTGAACCCATGGTGGCCTAGGTTGGATCGCGGGTTATATCCCATTTTGACAACTCTAGTCCTGACCGCAACGTCGTGATCATGTGATGAAGGACTACCTCAAGATTTAAATTCCTAATGTTGAGGGCAACCGTACTTAACTGTTTTATAAAAAGAACGCAATGATTCTCTCTTTTCTTGCCTTATACAAGCACCAAAGAGGTGAGGTGATGAGGCCGATTTGTGGCAAACTGTATCCAAAGAATGAAGCCAAGGTAGAGAAGCATTTTATGGAATAAGGCAGCAGGTGGGTGAACCAAATAAGTGTTTATCCCTTAAGTGTTGTAGGAAAAACCTTGGATGTGATTGTGTTTGAGTGGAATACAAGTTGATTCGAGTCACATAAATATCTATGTGCTCATCTGGGTAGGTGCTTCCATCGTACCCTTCTACAGTAAGGGATTTCCAGTTATGGGAAGGGGAACCTACCATGAGAGATGTGTTAGTTGCTCCTTCGGTTACAAGAGTGGTATGATAACTGCTATCCCCCTCCTTTTCATTAATTATGCGAAGGTGTGACACAATTTTATGTATTGAAGTTGTGTTTTCAGTATTTTCTTTCTCCTTTTCCTTGTTGTCAGCCTCTACCTTTCTCCTTAACCTGGCGTTTTCTTTCCTTAAGACATCCATCTCCTTAACACCTATTTTCTTGAATTATGCAAACTCTTGTTGCATTTTCATTTGGGCTTCTAGCATCGCAACCATGTTGACCGCAAAGGGTCCAACTTCTTTTTCTCCAACCATCGTGCTTCTTATAGACACCATAAAACATTATCTTCACAAAGTATATTTCGGCTTCACGCTGAGTGCCAATTGTTTCTACTAAGCTGAATATACCCTACAAAGACTTCAACTCCACTCCAAATGTATTCCTAGCTCCAACTTACACCTTTTGGCCAAGCTGTCTCGGGTCACTCTTCCTCTTGACCGAATATACAGTGTGCCTGCAAAAGACACTCTAACGCTCAAGTCAGTCAAGTGCGTCAGATAATATGAAATACAATAATGAATAAATATAATTAATTTATCTCGTATAGTGTGCTATTTATACTTTAATTTTGGGCTTTTATCTATATGGGCTTGTTCACGTGACCTAATTACCTTGATTAACTTTGGCTAATACGCTTTAGCCATCTTCTTCACTTAAGCATATTTTACCATTAATAATAACCTGATCGATATGGTCGTGTCTTGGCCAAATATACTTAGGCCAAGTATATTTCAGTTTGGATGATCGGAATATACTCAAACATATATGTATTTTCATATTTTATAATTAATCAAACTCTCGAGTCAATTTATCTAATTTTAACAAAATAATTTTGTTAAAACTATTTATTTTTAATTTATATTTCAAATCATATTATCTGTGCTATTATATAAAAGATATATACTTTTTTATATTTATTTTTGGTCTCATTTTTAATTAAACAATTTTGTCTTTTACTAAATTAAAATAGTAATTGCAAATATTTTTCTACATAATTCTTTTAAAACTATTCTTACAAAATTATTTAAATTTCACCTTTTTTTTTTCTCAAATTATTTTATTCTAAGATAATAAAAATATAAACGCAGAACGCGTATAATATATTTGATAATTTTAATATATAATAAAATCGAGAATATATAGTAAACTAACCGCGAAAGTAGTTTCGCTAGTATTAATATTTTTTATAGAATAAAAGGCGGATCTATAAAATTTGAAAAGCCAAAGTTGAGTTGGAACCGAAGTTGAAAACCAGTCACTCAACACCAAGACAAGAGAACCTGCTACTAGTCACACCTCACCGGTTACTATCAATGGACCCTTCTTCTTCTTCTTCACTTCCCCGTTTGCCAAATGTCGCCGACCTCGCGCCCCAACACGCGGCGTTTCTTGATCAACACTTCCAAACCAAACGCGACCTATCTTACGAATCTTCCAACCTCTTTCTCTCCGCCTCGCTCTCGCAGCAATGCTCCGAGCTAGAGTCGCTGTTCCTCCTCCACGCTTCGAAACGCACCGTTTCGTGGATCTCTCGCTCCTTCCGCGCCAAATCCTCGCTCCAGCAACTCTCTCTCGGTCTTCGCAATCTCTCCCTCCGCACTTCTCCGCGTATGAAGAAATAGAAATGGTTCTTTGTATGTATATGTTTATTTTCGTGCTTTTGTTGAATGGTTTTGGATGCTCTTTTTCGTGTTTAGATGGAATTGGTTCGAAGAGCTTTCGGCGGGTTTTGACAGAGGAGATTCCTCGATTGGCCTACGAAATGAACCGAATCGAGTCTCTTCGGTGTTATCTTGGTGAGTTATTTTGAATCGCTGAGTGTATGTGTTTTTCGCTTTGTTATTTTACTTTTTGGTGTCTTCAACTTGTGTCACTGTGGATCATAAGAATGCTATGATGTTTTTCCTCGCTTTTTCTCTGTGGCTGTTTGCGGGGTTTCCGTTTTAGTCTTCAACATGTGTCATTGTTATTATGCTTTCATGGAGTCTTTATGATAGTCCATATTTGTGCGTTTTTTCAATTTTCTTTTTCTTTGCGTGATTAAATGTTGAGGCACATTTGGAAAAAATAATACTATTATTATTATTATTATTACTTTTTTCTTATTTGTTTTCACGCGGTAATGTTGCATGCAATTGCAACCAAATGTTAAAGTAGTTGGTTGATTGATTTATTGGCATTTTAGTCTGATTTTTTGTTGTCAGGAATGAGCTTGTGTTTTCATTGGACATGGTGGACCGTCTATGTTCGTCGGTGTGCATAACTTTGATAAAATTGTAAATAAATGTCTTGAATTTTACATTGTGTCCTAATTGTATATATTTGAACCCACTGTCCCCTATTTTCAATTATATGGTTTCTGATTTATTTGATTAAATATTTTGAAATTCTTTTGATTTTAACTGTCATGTATTTATTGGGACTCAGGTCTTGGATTCGCCACAAAACTATTTGTTGAACAGAATATATATATATATATATATATATATATATATATATATTATTTTGCTGTGGACTTACTTGATATGCACTTTAGATTAATGTATTGCAATTTGCATTGTGTCTTCTGCGCCGATTTATGTTTGGTGAATGGTGATTGTACTGTGCTCTGTAAAAAGTGGAATTCATTGAGTGCTATTATTTGTTTCAGTCAAATGGTTGGTGCCTCTGATTTTTTGTATATCTTGACCTAGCTTGCTGTAAAGTTTACATTACTTATTGTCTCAGAGACTGCTGTACAGTTGGAAGCTCTAGTTGGGGATCTTGAAGATGCTTCTCTTTTTGTCATGTCTTGCCACACAGGGAATATGTTTAAATTGAAGCTCTTGAATTCACCAATCTCTGAAGTAACTGTCGTTCCCTCGTTTAGTTAGTTTATGTACTTAGTTGGAATGTTAATAACTGATTATGGATTGTTATGCACGAATGTATTGTGTGCTGTAGGATGCTGGAAGAAAACATCACAAGTTACTTCAGGCCATAAAAGCCATGAATGATATCGAAGAAGTATTGATTGGCGTTGAGAAATTCCATCCTCAGTGGTATTGTCTTCTGAAGTCTGTTGACACCAGAGTAGATAAGATCTTATCTGCTCTCCGGCCACAAATTTTTGCAGATCATCGGGCTCTTCTAGTCTCTCTTGGATGGCCACCAAAACTACTTCTGTCAAACAGTGGAAACGATCATATCTCAGACCTTCCTAATCCATTGGTTCTTATGCAAGAAGATAAAAGAAGAAATTTCTCTCGAAGTTTTATTGCTCTTTGTGCTTTGCAGCATCTGCAAAAGAGAAGGGAAGAAAGACAGCTTAATAATAATAATCTTATAGAAATAGACACTCATTATAAACAGCTATGGGCCATTGATGAATTAGTATCACCTATTGCATCAAGGATGGAATACCATTTCACCAAATGGTCTGAGCAGCCAGAATATATGTTTGCTTTGGCATATAAAGTTACCAGAGATTTTATAGCTGGAATAGATGGTGTCTTGCAGCCACTTATTGACAAGGCCAGGCTTGTCAGTTGCAGTGCAAAGGAGGCGTGGGTCTCTGCAGTGGTCCAAATGCTTTCTGGCTTCCTGGAAAAAAACGTTTTTTCTTTGCTCGCTGAAAGATATAATGTAAAGCATTTGAAGCCTAATGTATCATGTTCATGGCTTCACCTTGTGGATCTTACCATTGCATTTGACAAAAAGATGCAATCCCTTCTCAATCTGGAGACTTGTTTTTTGGCAGTGTCTGAAAGTTTTGAAGGGCAGTCAAGAGGTGTATCAGTTCTATCAATATTTTGTAATAGGCCTGATTGGTTGAAGATCTGGGCAAAAATAGAGTTCAAAAATGCCTGGAAGAAACTTAATACCGAACTGAAAGAAGAGAAATCGTGGGTGATTTCTAAAATTTGTAAACCTGGGATTGACAATAATCAGGAGTATCTGCTATTGGCTGTTGAAGATAACAAAGCTCCACCTATTGCAGAGTTTTTTCTTAAAATTATCTGGGATATAATTGAACGCTGCAAAACTATGCCATCCATTTTATCACGTGCACAATTTATTAGATTTACTGCAGGAAGATTGCTTTGGTACTTCTTTAAGCTTTTACTTTTTCAGTTCAAGGCAATGGAATTACGTCTGGATAATTCTGATAATGTTGCTATAGTTAGGATGTGTGGATTAATAAATGCTGCCAGATATATTTGGATTAAATTACAAGAATGGAGTGATGCTATTGAGTTTTTGGAGATGAAAATTGCTGAAAATGATGCTGGCAAGCCCATACAAGATCATGCAATGGATAATAGCTGCTTTTTTAACGAAGAAATTAGAAGCTTGTCTGAAATGGAAACAAACTGGCTTGTGGAAATTATTGCTGTTGTTCTTCGACAGTTCGAAATGCTTTCCTGGGAATATGTTCAAAACGATGATAGCTTTAAGGACAATCAAGATTATACAAATCTTAGAGAGGATGTTGATTTAGTAGTTTCCCATGATTTTGTTGAAGCTTTGGACGCTTTAAAAAGCTGGCTTCAAACTGTGAAGATAAATCTCAATAGAAAGGATTTTTTGGATTTGTGGAGAAGCATTGCTGAGGGGCTAGATCATTACATTTCATGCAGCATTGTCAGAAATGAGGTTTGGTTCTCTAAGGTGGGAGCCAATCAATTTGAAGCTGATATACAGGCACTAATATTTATTTTTCAGCCTTACTGTGTCCGCCCACAAGCATTTTTTCCTTGTATTGGTGAGATTCTTAAGCTTTTGAAACTGAAAAAGGAAGAGGTAAAGCTAATGCAAACACTTTTGTCCAACAATGAAAATGGATTTGAGTGTTTGCATCTTTATGGAATTTCTAATCTATCAGTTAATCAAGTTCTTCAAGTTCTTAGATGCAAAATCTGGGTTGGTTGAATTATGCAATAAAGTGGTATTAGCACTTGACCAAGGAAAAAAAGCTTTACGTGTGGTCAACGTAAAATAGAGAAAAATTCTAATGCAAACGTTCCTTATGTAATTGGATAAGCACATGGGATATTGAAGCCGATATTTTTCTTGTCAGGACTGGTAATTTGGGTTTGAGAAGAAGTTGTGCATGATGATGTAGAAGCACAATTGTTATTCTGGAGTGAGCTCCCCCCTCCCCTACGCCATCTCTTACCAGGGGCAATGAGACCTCCTCACAGTATATAAAGTTAAAGACAACCTTTTAGAAATCATATATCTGATCCCATGAAGCAAACAGTCTTTGAATTCACTGAATGTGATGACAATGGACTTCTTGACAAAGCAAGTGTTTGACAGCATGCTGCACTGTCTAAAATGTGAACCAAACAAACTGAAAATCAATAACCCACAGCAAAATCTCAGCTATCTCAATGTCAGTGAACCATATTTCTCTGTTTTCAATTTTTTATGCATTTTTAATTATTTATTTTGTTTTAATTTTGGAAATTGTAGATAGGATGGATTGAGCAGAAATTTCGAAAGATGCTGAACAAAACATCCTGACTGACCAAGGAAATGAAGTGTGAAATATGTTGGTGAGTTAGGAGGTTGTCCAGTTTGAGACATTGTTTCAAAATTCAAACCATTTGAATTATTTATTTCATGTGAAGGAGGAAGAAGTGCGATGCTCCATATCAACCCTCCTCCCGGGGTGGAATGGGGTGGGCATGGCTGTCTGATTTGGCTTTAGAGAGGGGAGTTTAGTAAACGCACTGGTGAATTACCTTTAGTTATTGCTTCTTCCTCTGTCAACAGACTCATGTACTTGGTGCGACAACCCTATGACTGGTGAATAGACCTTTTTCCTTCATTTTTACTCTTCTCTACCTCCTACTTGCTAATGGTTCTTCTACTACCTGCTTTAATGGTAGGAAGTGCCACTGCATGCCCTTAATTATCCTTTTATATGTTCAATGGTTAATCGTTTTGTACACATGTTTTGCTACTCTCTAAGTAGCATCTGTATTCACTTAACATGTCATTTTATTTATTAATTTTTTTAATTATTAATCGTAGAAAGACCTAATTGCAATTTTAACAATTTCATATATATATATATATATATTGTATTTCTTAAATATATGCGAAAAATACATCTTTTATATATAAATATTATTATTATTAATATGAAAAAACGTAGAAATTTCATAGTTATTGGTATTAGATTTCTTCAACAAATCCCAATCCTGCTCTTGAATTTCAGTTTCAGATTTTTTTCTTCTACAAATCGAACTCTTGAACCTTGGATTTCTTCCAAGTCACTCTGGTTTTGCACTACGAGTTCTTACTTTTCTCCACTTGGTGCACAGGTTATCATTCTCAAATTTCAGTCACCCCATTCTTGAACTATTGGGTGGATAACACATTAGCCTAAAATTTCAATGACCTCGTACTTGAACCAGAAGGTCTTATATTTCTCCATCAGGTGGTTATCTTCCAATTCCTTGCAACAAACTCTAATCCCCAATATTTTCAAAATTCACCGATGGTATAGCACTCAACTAGTTCCTGAATCAAACGGGCAATTGTTGTCATCCTTTTGAAGCTTATTCTTAGGTATTTAAACCTCCTTTTGTTGTCATCAATTTGCAATTCTTATAAAGACTTAGTTAAAATATTTACTAACAGATCACTTGAGTTAATGAACTTAGTGTTGATATCTCCAAATACAATCTTTTTTTTTGAATGAAATGATAGTCAATCTCAATGTGTTTGGTTTTATCATGAAAGACAATATTAGAACTAATATGAAGAACAACTTGATTGTCACGTATAAGTGTTATTTGAGTGACATCTCCAAATTACAACTCTCTAAGCAATTGCTTAAGCCAAATAAGCTTATAGGTGCTTGAGGCCATAACTATGTATTCTACTTATGCACTTGATCTTGTCACAACCCTTTGTTTTTTGCTTTTTCAAGAGATCAAATTATCACCAATGGAGATAATATCTAGATTTAGACATTCTATCATACTTCATTGCTCGATTTGGATTAATTTTGAGTGTAAAAATTATTCAGCAATTTTTGACTTGCAAATATAAAAATTTGTTGAAGAATTTCTCTTCACATCGAGTGGTAGAATCTTTGACAATCATCTCATAGTCTAACACCTTATGATTTTGATTAAGTGCTAAAAATAACAATATATAAAACATAATCATTCTTTGTTTAAAAGATGATATATAAGATGCAAATGTTTTTCTAATAAACGATACAACATTGCTCGATCTTGTTTTGAATCTGGTATGACACATATATGCTCAAATAATAAACAATTAAAAGTAAGCTTACCTTGTATTAAATAAAAACATATAAATGTTTATTATATGTTAGAAGGAATGTCTATTACTTCCCTCTGTCAAATATATCTATTAGGTAAATGACAAGTTAAATAAGATCTCTTGAATAAAGAGTTAGAGTTGCTTTTCTTCAACAATTCTCTATACCATAAATTGTAAAATCTAGAATAATGCACATTGTCCAAGAAAATGCAAGGTATTGCAAGAAAATGCACATTGTCCTAGAAGATAAGTATATTTAGGTATTGCAATGTTATGTAAAGAAGAAAAGAACATTTAAGGCATCCATCAATGTTAAGTTCATCAAATAGAGAAAAGACATTCAAAAGAGTTGAAGTTCTGTAAGAAGCGGTCTCACAATGGCTACTTTCTTTAAAAACCTATATATGACAATTCAAGAAGATAAGGAAAAAAGAGAGATGGTATTGTATTTGTACAAGAATGCCACTAAAATTTATGGGCCATGATTGGAAATTCTAAGTCCTTTTAGGTATTTTAAAATTCTCTTAACAACAATTAAGTGCGGCTATTTAGGACATAGTTGAAATCTTGCACAACACATACACTATGCATTATATCAGGACGACTAGTTGTTAAGTAAAGAAGTAAGCCAATCATATGTCAATATTTGGTTTGATAAAACACACTTACCACTCTTATCAGCATCCAAGTAAAAATTTGTAGCCATTGGTGTTGTGCATTCCTTGTAGCCATCCATTGAAAACTTCCTTAATGGCTATGTGCAATATTTTGATTGATGCATAAAGATTCCATTCTTGACTTGTTTGATTTGCAACCCAAGGAAGAAGTTGAGTTCTCTCACCATAGATATCTCAAACTCTTGCTGCATATTTTTAGAAAACTCCTTGCATAATAATGGGTTAGTAGATCAAAAATTATATTATCTATATAGATTTGAACAAATAATAAATCATTACCATATTTCTTAATAAGAGTGTACAATCAACTTTACCTTTATTTAAATTACCTTTAATTAGGAACTAACTTAGCATATCATACCATGATCTAAGAGCTTGTTTCAATCCATATAAAACTTTCTTTAACTTGAATACATGATTAGAAAATTCAAAATCCTTAAAGCATGAAGGTTTCTCTACATATACTTATTTTTTTAATGAACCCAATTAAGAATACACTCTTTACATCCATTTGAAAACGCTTAAAGTTCAACATTGATGCAATGGCTAGCAAAGTCTTGATTGCCTTTAGTTTGATTACTAGCTCAAAGGTTTGATCATAATCAATCCTTTCTTCTTGACTATAACCTTTGATCACCAACCTAGCTTTGTTCTTGACAATACAACCAGGATCATCCAACTTATTTATGAAAATCCACTTTTGGTTCCAATAACTTGTTGAGTTTTACTTTTTGGAACAAGTTCCCAGACTTCATTCCGCTTGAAGTGGTTTAACTGATCTTGCATTGCTAGGAACCAATTTTCATCTTTGAGAGCATCTTCTGCTGACTTTGGCTCTATTTGGGATACAAAAGCTACATTTGTGCAAAATAGACCTAGTTGTCTTCTTCTAGAGACACCCTTGGTGATGAAGGCGTGACTAACCATGATACCTCCATAGAAGCTCCCTCAAGAAGGATCACTAGAAGCATGTCTAGAGGGAAGTCTTCTATTCCATCACATTTAACTTTGTTTTGCATCACTTTAGTTTGAATTTCCTAAGTTGGCTTCTAGTTGACTTATTTTGGTTGACTTGTTGACTTATTTTGGTTGACTTGTTGACTTTGACCTAAAGTTGACTTTGATCAAGATTAGCTTAACTTAAACCAACATGCTAATTTTTTTTTTGTCTTGTTTTGTAGGTAATTAAGAGAAACTAGAGCATGCTAGGTGGCACATGGTGATTGGAGCATATGGATGATGTGGAAGAAAGAGGAAAGCATAAAGTAAAAACAAAAGTAGACATGTACCTTGTCTCCTTTTGCCTTTTTGGTTTATTTCTTGGAAGGCTACTTTGTCTCCTTCCTCTTTTGGCCTAGAATCCTCATGGAAATGCATCCACCAACCACATTCCCTCCTTTTGGTCGAGAGTTGCTCTAGCTTAGGATATTGGGGTTTGCTATTTTCATGTTTATGTGTTGCTAAAGGACCTCTGTGAACTTCTATTTAAAGGGGGCTCCTTGTTTTGTAAAAGTGTTGATCATTTTGAAATTATAAGCATTGTGTTTCAACCATCCAAAATCGTGAGCTCTCCTTCCATGAAGTAAACTCACCTTTGCCTTATCTTGTTTGCAAGTGGCGGCACCATCACTCATCTCTAGGGTTTGGTTGGTTTAGACCCCCCCTGTGAGTGGTGTGCTTCATCCATTGCACCATCTTCTATGCTTTCCATTTTACTTGTTTCTTCTTTCATTATTGTTCTTTAAATGCTTCTAAATCCGTATGCTATTGAACTTGAATCCAACTCTCTTCTTCCTTTCATGAGCTTGAGAAATGAACCTTTACATCTAGATAGCTTGCTATCTTAATGTCCAGTGAAAATTTTTAAAAAGTTTTCTTAAACAACTTCACCATATTCATGAATCTAAAAGGAAACAAGATAATCTTTCATCATTCCTTGGATACATCTCCTATAACATTCTCCAAAGACATATCTTTTGGCACAATCTAGTCCTTGGGTATGCCAGTTGTATGTGATGTACTTGTATCAACAATTTGCTTTTCAATTTGGATTGCTTGAGGCTCATTTGTTAAGTATGCACCTGTTTCATAAAAATCTTACCGATGCCCATAATTTTTCCTCTATTATTGTCCCCATTTGTAACATGACCATGAGCCTTGTATGAGATCTTGCTGAACTTTTCCAAATCTCCTATTATGTGTCTTAAGCAGCCACTATCAAAATATCACATGAGTTTTCTAGCCTCAAGACTCAACTATAAAACAGGTTAAGAAGAAGATGCAGTTTCAAGATTTTGATATTAAGTTCTTCTTTACAAAAAATCTTTCCTAGAGCCAATAAATGATTCATTACATGAGTAAATCTTTTGTGTATATCATAGATGCTTTCTCCAGTTTTCATCCTAAATATTTAATACTCTTGGATAAGTATTTTTACTTGCTTATCCATGGCCTTATGAGTGACTTCCAAAATGTCGCACATCTTCTTTGTTGATTCACAAACAAAAACACTGTAGAAGTCATCCAAAGTTAGTACAGAAGATATAATATTCTTGGCCATAACATCATAATGTGCCTTTTTATTTTCATCAGGTGTCCATAGAGAAAATTGTTTAGGAATAACTCTACCATCTACAATCTTCGTAGGTTGGAAAAGACCATTAACTATTACATCCTATATACCTTTGTCAACAGATTCCAAAACAAATTTCATTCTTATTTTTCGAAATGAATAATTTTCTCCAACAAATAAGGGTGGTTTGTTTATGAATGTCCATTCCACAAATGTTTGAGAGATACTAGCCACAATAGAATCTTTTAATCGGTTAAGCTACTATTAACCAGCTTTGAGGTCAACTGTTGAAATGTTACAACTAATATCTTTCAACTAAGAGGAGGGTGAATTGATTGTATTGAAAATTTGATTCTTTTTAGTTATACAAAACCATTTTCAAACACATTTTTAATCAATTAACAAGGTGTTTGGGTGATCCTATATTAGGATGCCTTTTCAATCACCAAGATTCAAATATACAAGGAATGAAAGAACAAAAGACAATAATTTTTATACTAGTTCGATTATTTAAGAATTTACATCAAGTTATCTAATAACCTTAGCTAGATTTTCACTATTATAATCAATAGTCAAAGATTACAAGATGCATCTATATAATATCTACTCTATACAAAGAATCTTGAAATAACTATCAAGAAATACAACCAAAAGCAATGCATCACACAATTACTTTAAACCTATCGCTTACGTAGTAAAAAAAATACAAAAGATTGATTAACAAAAAACAAAACTAGGAAAGAATACACTTGATTGTGTTGATATCATAATATCACCTAGTGCCAAGCGAGAAACTCTTAATCTTGAACAAATCTTGGTTGAACACAAAATTCTCAGTGAAAATCTCTCAAAAACTCTCCATTATTGCATTCTAATGTGTTGATTTGAAAATTTTTTGTCCCACAAAAATCAGAAAGAATGATGGATTTTTTAAAGATAAAACAAAGTTTAAGATTATTAATCGGTTATGCAAGTTGTCTAATCAATTAAAATGGTTAATACTTTAATTTTAGAAATAAGAGCTTGTTTTAATTGTTATATAATTAACCTAATCGATAAAAATAGTTTGAGTTTTTCGACCTTTACTGGAATAATTGATTACATTATTCGCTTAATTGATTAAAATTCACATATTTTTTTTTGAATTGACTTAATCGATAAAAGAGATAGTTATTACAATTATATATTTAAAAATATTCAATCCGCGCCATAACTAATCTTAATTGATTATATTGCGATTTAAAATGGTTTTTAAGAATTTATAGCTTAGGCTTACAATATTTCAAGATAAAAGACATTATAATACCAATTATCAAAAGTTTTTCAAAACCTTTACCATGCTAAGCTTGGACATCATTAATTAAAACTTTGGCTGTTAGAGCAACAACGTTTGTTGCACATCATTTGACATAAGTATCATCAACTGATTACTAAACTTATAAAACTATCATTTGAATATCACTTATCAAATGGTATTTATAAAAAGTGTGAAAAGAAAATTTAAAAACACAATTCAACCTTTTCTTTTTTGCGTTTTCTCCCCTTTAGTTTTTCCTATTTTGATAGTTGCCTTTCTTCAACTTCTCCAAAAAAAATGAGAGTTCTCAATGATTTTCTTGCTTTCATTAGTGATGAAGCAAATGTCACTCTATGCTTTCTTCATCGTAGTCACACAATTCTTCATCCTTAAAATCCACAATACCTTTGACAAAATCCTAGTACTCAGAAATCAACTTAGGGACGGAACTATTAAGGGACAGGGGGAGCCACGGCTCCCCCAACCGTTTTTGGTTTCATTTTTTTTCTATATATTTAAAAAATAATATTTAAAAAATATTATTCTATTTATATTAATTATTTTTATTTTATTTTATTTTCTATATATTTAAAAAATATATTTATATATTACTACTTTATTTATATATTATTACTTTATTTATATATTATTACCTTATTTATAATTTAGTTTGAAAAATATATTTTAAAATTTAAAAATCACATTTTGTTCTCTATTATAATTTCTTATACTTTTCTATTTGGTTTCTCTCTTCCGTGCCTCCAACTCTTTCTCCCCTTTTATTTCCATCTCAATTTTTACCATCAATTCCTTATTATTTTCAAAATCAAATTGCACTACGGCAAAATTGAAGAGTTAAAGAACATTTTGGACCGAACAATTTCTTCTTTTGAGTAAGTTCATCTTTTCCTTTTTATTTTTGAAGCAATATGTTTCCCTCTTGTATGTGACTTTTCTACGCTCTAGGCATATATCTATCTGTTAGAGATCATAAAATCATGCTTTAATTATTGATCAAACTCTTCTTTGTGTAGAT